>OLRG01000013.1_pt1 | contig 218603 bp, 189 predicted proteins | sample 1672331 | NCBI WGS metagenome assembly OLRG01 (sample SAMEA3136672, study PRJEB25190) | human gut metagenome
CACTAAGTCGCAGGGCTTGTACGTGCCCGCAAGTATCAAAACGCTTTCTACTTATCCCGAAAAGCACCTCTTTTGTTGCAAAAAAAATGCAACAATTGCAGAAATATTGCCAAATTAAAACATAAATCATTTGTTTGCACAAATTTGTGGGGCGAATTTTGTGCAGGGTGATGATAAAATGTGAGTTATCAGAAAATAAAAAATAGATGCTTTTGGCATAGGGGGTATGCTTATGAAGAAATTTTTGGCTATAGCGGCTCATGTTATCAGTGGTCTGGGAAATGACATTTTGGGCTGGGTGATAATCATTAGCTTTGAGCTGACAGGCAGTGAGGGGAAGTTTCAGGACGATGTTTTTCATTGGATAATTTTTGCTTGTGGTTTGATACATATTGCGGTGAGCGTGCTGTACAGTTTGTTGGTTTTGAAAAAGGGTACGGCGAATGGTCATGCTCTGTCGGGAAAAATTCTTGCAGTTTATGATATCATTATGACGCTGGTGCCTTATATGTATTGGTTTGTGTGCTGTAGGTTTGGGTAAGGTGAAACTAACGGACGAGGTTTGCCGTATGGCTTTGGATAATATGTGATAGGCTGGAGGTTGAGCGTTATGAAAAAATTTAGGACGGTGGCGGCTGTTGTTATCATGTTTTTTGCGGCTATGGCTGGCTATTTTGTCGGGGCGGCATTGCAGGAGGAAATGGGCGGTGCGATACTTTTTGCGGTGATAACCGGGTTTGCTTGCGTTATTTACAATATAGATAATCGGGAATAGAGTTGGCGTTGTTTAACGTATAGAAAGGTGAAAATATGGAAAATACGTTTAGTGTGAAGATGATATTTCACTTTTATCACAGTGTGGTAAAGGCGGAGCTTAAAAGGAGAGGCTTTCCTAAAGAGGTGGCTAAGAAGATAGAGGAAGAACACGGGAAGATAGTTGCGAGGGCTAAGGATATTGGTAAGTCAAAGCTTTTGAGTTCGTACATTATGGCGAGCTATTACATTGCCATGAACAGGAGCACAGGAAAGTCTGCGCAGGAGAATTTTGAGATATTCCGTGACGGGCTTTGCGCTTCAAAGCTTTTTCACAAGGTCATGGGTGATGTGGACAGTTATCTTGACCCTAAGAAGATGCCAGGGCGTTTGAAATGGTCGGAAGACAGCCACAAGAGGTTATATGAGAACGATTGGGTGGTGGATATTCTGCCGGGCAATGGTGAATATGACCTTGGGTATGATTATCACGAATGTGGGGCGTGCAAGCTTTGTAAGGACGAGGGGTGTCCTGAGCTGGCGGCTTACATATGCAGAATGGATTTTGTGCTGGCGGACATGATGAACATGAAACTCGTTAGGACGGGGACTATTGCTGAGGGTGCATCTTACTGCGATTTTAGGTACAGCAGGAAGAAGTGATAGGCTCATAGGGGCTGAGAGTTATTTAAGAGAAGGTAAAAAAGGATGAAAGAGTTGGAGTATCCATTTGACAATGGGTTTATAATGAAAAAGAAAAGGTCGCTGAAAAGGCAGCTTTTGGGCGACGGAGCGGTGCGGCTGAAAAAGAGGGTGGCTGTGCTGGGCGGCTCGACTACGGACGATATCGTGTCGGTATTGGAGCTGTTTTTGCTTGACATGGGCTTTGAATGTGAGTTCTATCAATCGGAATACGGACAGTTCTGGCAGGACGCTGTGTTCTCAAACGAGGAGCTTGACCGCTTTAAACCTGATATCGTTTATATACACACGAGCCTTAGAAACCTCAGCTTTTCACCTACCCCCAGGTCGGTTGAAGAGGAGATAGAGCAGGGGTTGAACGCTGAGCTTGACAGGCTTTCTCAGGCTTGGGACGGAGTGAAAGAGCATTTCGGCTGTCCTGTGATACAGAACAATTTTGAGCTTCCGTTTTTCCGCCTTATGGGAAACATGGACGCTTCCGACAGGCGTGGAAAGGTGAACTTCGTCACAAGGCTCAATTCGGCTTTGTATGACAGGATATCCCGGAGGCCGGAGGTTTATCTCAATGATATAAACTGGCTGTCAGCGGCATATGGGCTTGAAAAGTGGAGCGATCCGAAGTATTGGTATCTTTACAAATATGCGCTAAATATCGAGGCTATACCTGAGCTGGCTTTTCAGGTGGCGAATATTATAAAGGCTATCTTTGGCAAGAACAAAAAGGCTTTGGCTCTTGATCTTGACAACACTCTTTGGGGCGGCATCGTTGGTGACGACGGTGTGGAAAATCTGGAGATAGGCAAGGAAACGGCTGAGGCAATGGCTTATTTTGAGTTTCAGCAGTATGTTAAGGCGCACAAGGATTTGGGCGTGCTTTTGACGGTATGCTCCAAAAACGAGGAAGAGAACGCTCTGGCAGGGCTTTCACACCCTGAGGGCGTGCTTAGACCTGATGATTTTGTGGCGATAAAAGCCAACTGGCTGCCAAAGGACAAAAATATCGTTGACACGGCTGAGGAGCTTAACATTCTTTCTGAGGCGTTTGTTTTTGTGGACGATAACCCTGCGGAGAGGGAGATAGTCAGGGGACAGCTTGGGGGAACGGCTGTGCCTGAGATAGGAGAGGTCACGGACTACATAAGAGTGCTTGACCGTTCGGGATATTTTGAAACTGTTACGCTGTCGGAGGACGATCTCAAACGCAATGATATGTACAGGGCGAACGCTCAGCGTGCAAAGGCGCAGAGCAGGTTTGCGGATTATCATGATTATCTTTTGAGTCTTGAAATGACGGCGGAGATAGGGGATTTTTCGCCTTTGTATCTGCAAAGGATAACTCAGCTCACCAACAAGAGCAATCAGTTCAATCTCACCACAAAGAGATACACTGCGGAACAAATGGAGGCGGTCTATAACTCTGATGAATACATAAGGCTGTATGGAAAGCTTTATGACAAATTTGGTGACAACGGCGTTGTGGCGGTGACTATCGGAAAGACAGACAGCGAGGACAAGGGCAGGCTTGATATCGAGCTTTGGCTGATGTCATGCCGTGTGCTGAAAAGGGATATGGAGCTTGCTATGCTGGATAGTCTTGTGAAACAGGCGAAAAAGCGTGGCATAAGGGAGATATACGGGCATTATTACCCTACGGCAAAAAATAAAATGGTGACAGGGCTTTATGAAAGCTTCGGCTTTGAGAAGATATCTCAGGACGAAGAGGGCAACACGGCTTGGCGGCTTTTAGTTGAGGGGTATGAGGATAAAAATACTGTTATAAAGGTAAAGGAGGAGCATTATGCTTAGCAAGGACGAGATAATTGAAAGACTTGATGATGTTTTCAGAGATGTTTTTGATGACGATACTTTGGAGGTGGACGAGAACACCACGGCTGATGATATCGAGGATTGGGACTCTATCGAGCATATCACTCTTATCGGTGCGGTGGAGGACGAGTTCAAGATGAGGTTCAAAATGGGCGAAGTTTCAGGTATGAAAGATGTGGGCGAGATGATCGGCATTATTGAGCAGAGAGGCAAGTAACAGGCTGTTTGCGAAATATGCGTGAGAACGCTGTTCTTTTTCTGAATTTTGTGATCTCTAGCGGCGGTATGGCTGAAAGGCTGTACCGCTGTAAACTTTTAATGTAAATTCATAGGTTATACTTGAAATATCTGCGAAAATGGTTTATACTATTGGTAATAAAACTATTTTACGGAGGATATTATGGAAGATAATTTTACCCTCTGTCAGGGCGTATCTGTGGGCGGAGCGGAAAAACTGCGGTCTTGTTGCCACATTCAGGGGGATAATATAAGGGGTGTGTTGAGTTGTGACATCATGGCGAAGGTCGCCTGCGGTGTGATAGAGAAACTCGCTGAGCCTATATTCTTCTTTCTGGAGCTTCCTGACAGCGAGAGAGATGGATACAAGACCTATTATCTTGATAACTGCACGAAAGAGGTCGCCCTTGCCATAATGAAGCGTTACGGCACTGTGCTTGTAAATGACGGAGTATCGAGATTTGGATTTGGCTCGCACAAGAATGACGAGGAGATATATTTCACAGACTATCAGGAATTTCAGATATACTCACGCAATCCAAAGAAGCTTGAGAAGCTTTTTGACAGACTTGGGATAGACGTTGTGGGCGAAGATGAAGTTGTAACACTGTGGGACTTGATAAACGAGGACAACGCCGGTTGTATCTCATGCGTTGAGGCGGACGGCGAAACGGTTTTTGACATACCTGAAAATCTAAAGTCTGAGGGTATGTACGAAGCTGAATAAAAATACAGGAGGAATGTACATGAACATCTGGCACGATATTTCACCAAAGGTGATAACAAAGGAAAAATTCACGGCGGTAATAGAGATACCAAAAGGCTCAAAGGTAAAATACGAGCTTGACAAGACCACGGGTCTTCTGAGAATGGACAGGATACTTTACACATCGACCCACTATCCTGCAAACTATGGTTTTATCCCTAGGACATATGCAGAGGACGGCGACCCGTTGGACGTACTTGTGCTTTGCTCGGAAACGCTTGCGCCTTTGTCTTTGGTTGACTGTTATCCTATAGGCGTTATCTCCATGCTTGACAATGGTGCGGCTGACGAGAAGATAATCTGCATTCCGCTCAATGATCCTACATACAACATATATAAGGACATTTCAGAGCTGCCTAAGCACATTTTTGATGAGATGTGTCATTTCTTCTCGGTATACAAGGCACTTGAACACAAGGACACTGTGGTCGATGATGTTAAGGATCGTGAACACGCTACTGAGATCGTGGCACAGTGTATCGACAGATACATTGAGAATTTTTGCAAGTAAATAACTGAGGCTTGGCGGACGCACCTGGGTGCGTCCGCTTTTTTACTGCATATTGTATTTCTACCCTTGCAGTTGCCTTTTTTGCCACTTTATTTTGCGGTTTTGTGCAATTTTACTATTATTTTTGGCTGTTTTAACGTTAAAAACCCTCTCTTATGCTCCATTCCTCTTCAAACTTTATTTTCTTTATCTAAGCAATGAAAATTTACAAAATCGGATAGTGTAATAATTAAATTAGAAAACAAATTCCCTTGTTACCGAATTTTAACCTTTTTGCGACACTATATTCTACCGTTCATCACCCTTCTTGCTTTTTCTGTCACAGCGTCAGAAATAATTGTGCTTTTTTTCGCAAAACCTATTGACGTATACTATATGTTGTGTTACAATAACTTTATAAGGTCAATACGATGTGAATGTATGGGAGTTTTGCGGAAATATCTGCTATCTTTATACAGGTGCAAATGTTTAAAGTACCACAAGATATTGTATGACGTAAAATTAATTAAAAGTTTACAAATTACAAGACGGTGACAAATCAAAAGGCGAAAGTTACAAAATCCCCCTAAAATCTCTCTTAAATTGACCAAGTGTCCAAGAAAAATCCCTTGCAAAAATTCACTTTGGGAAATATTACTGTTGCAATTTTCTATAATATAGTGTATAATTATTGTACGGTGGTTAAAAGTGCAAAAAAGTGGTGATGAGTGCTTCAAAAGTGGCATTTCATTGCTTAACTCGGTCAAGGGAGGTGAACGGCTTGCAGGCGTGCTTGCTTAAAGGAACTTACAATCAGACTATGGACGCTAAGGGAAGAATGACTTTTCCTACTAAGCTCAGAGAGCTTATCGGCGAGCGGTTCATTGTAACTAAAGGTATAGACGGCTGTCTGTTCGTTTATTCCCTTGAGGATTTCGAGAAAAGAGCCGAAAAGATCAGAAGTCTGCCTATGGCTAAGGCAAGAGCTTTACAGCGAAGCTTTATGGCGTGGGCGTGCGAGGTCGAGCCTGACAAGCAGGGCAGGATACTTGTTCCGCAGTCACTGAGAGAGGTGGCAGGGCTTGAAAAGGAGATCGTTGTGGCCGGAGTATCTGACAGATGTGAGATATGGGATAAAAAGCGCTGGGACGATTTCAACAGCAGCATTGATGATAACGAGCTTATGGAAGCTCTGGAGGGGCTTGATTTTTAATGGAATTTAACCACATTCCCGTACTGCTTGATGAGTGCTTGGAGGGGCTGAACATTCGACCTGACGGCATTTACTGCGACGGCACTGCCGGAGGAGCAGGACATTCGAGAGAGATCGCTAAAAGGCTTGACGGCGAAAAGGGCGGCAGGCTTGTGGCTATAGACAGAGATCCCGAGGCGGTGAAAACTGCGACTGAGCGGCTGGCAGGCTATCCTGCGACTGTTGTGAGAGGGAATTACTCTGAGATAGACGAGATATTTGAAAGGCTCGGCATAAGCGGTGCTGACGGCATTCTTATGGATCTGGGCGTTTCCTCTTATCAGCTTGACAATGCGGAGAGAGGCTTTTCATATCACAATGACGCACCTCTTGACATGAGAATGTCAGGGGAGGGACTTTCCGCCAAGGACGTTGTGAACGGATATGATTATCAGAGCCTTGCGAGGATAATTTTCGAGTACGGCGAAGAAAAGTTTTCAAGAAGCATTGCTTCTAAGATAGTAAAATACAGAGAACAAAAACCGATAGAGACAACTATGGAGCTTGCCGAGATAATAAAAAGCGCAGTTCCGCAGAAGGCAAGGCGTGAGAAAAACCCTTGCAAAAAGACTTTTCAGGCTATCAGGATAGAGGTAAATAAGGAGCTTGAACATTTGAATATCGCTCTTGACAAGGCATTCGATTGTCTTAACGTGGGCGGCAGGCTTTGCATAATCACTTTCCACTCGTTGGAGGACAGATTGGTAAAGCAGAGATTTCAGAGCTTCTGCAAGGGCTGTATATGTCCGCCTGATTTTCCGCAGTGCATATGCGGGAGAACGCCTAGGGGAAAGCTTGTGAACAGAAAGCCTATAGAGGCTGATGAAAAGGAGCTTGCGGAGAATAACAGAAGCCGCAGTGCTAAGCTCAGGGTGATCGAGAAGATCAAGGACTGAGCGGATCTTGTGTGAAAATGGGAATGTGTAAATAACGGGCTTGCCCGTGGATCGTGAGAGGTGTTTTACCGCAATGGCAAAGGTACATAACTTGGCATTTGATTACAGTGCCTATGACAACGCTCAGGAGGCGGAGGCTCAGAGAGCCATAAAATATAAGAAAAACCCTGCACTAAAGCAGAAAACCGTATCGGTAGTAGCTGTGATAGGCATTTGTCTGCTGGTGGCTGTTGTTCTTGGAACGATGATATACGGCAGAGTCGAAATATCAAGCCTGTGTTCGGAGCAGACCAGACAGGAGGAACAGCTTGCTCAGCTTCAGGGAGAGAATGTAAGCTTACAGTCAGAGCTTGCTCAGAAGACCAATATGTCAAAGGTCGAGGAGTATGCTGAGAATGAGCTGGGACTTAAAAAGCTGGATAAATCTCAGATAGAGTATGTAACTGTGGAGTCAGACTCGGTGGCAAAGGTGGTAAAGGCCGAGGACGACAATGTGTTCGTTAAGATAAAACACTGGTTCAGCTCTGTTCTGGAATATATCGGGGCTTAGTGAATAAAATAACTATGGGGAAAGTTAGGGACAAGATATTTGTGCTTAGCTTTCTTGTTCTATTAATTTGTATGTGTGAAAATACGATATTTGCCGTATCATGCTAAATTATTGAAGATTTTGTATGTGCGGTGATGTCCTGAGAGGAGATATTTATGACCGACAGACCAAGTGCCAGAATGAAACAACGTCTGAATATTTGGCTGAGCCTGCCTGTGGCGGCGATACTTATATATACGGTTGCGACCATCTTTTCGGTGTCTATAAAGGACGGCAAGAGGTGGCAGTCCCTTGCAAACGCTCAGCAGCTTAAAAGCACGGCTGTTTCAGCGTCAAGAGGCACTATTTATGATTCAAACGGAACGGTGCTTTCTCAGAGCGCAACGGTCTATACTGTTTATGCAGACCCTCTTATGCTCAAAGAAAAGCTTGATGACAACGACAAGAAGATAGAGGAGCTTAAAGGATATATAGCCAAAGAGGACGACGCGTCCAAGAAGGCTACATATCAGCAAAGACTTGACGCAACGAAATCAGGGGACGAATGTCTTGACGAGCTTGTGGAGTTTTTGGCACTCAATCTTGAAATAGACACTAACACTGTGAGAGAAAAACTCACTAAGACGGATACTCAGTACATCGTGCTGAAAAAAGAGGTGGAAAAGACCGTTTCCACGGCTATCGAGGATAAGCTCACGGAGCTTGGCATTGACGGCGTAAGGTGCGACCCTACCACAAGGCGACTTTATCCACAGAATACTCTTGCTTCTGTTGTTCTTGGTCACACGGACTATGAGGGCAACGGCATATATGGTCTTGAAGCTTACTATGACGATTATCTCAGCGGCATTGACGGCAGGATAATCACTGCAAAGGCAAGCGACGGAACTGAGATACCATACAGATACAAGCAGAGCTATGACGCTCAGGACGGCGACGATCTTAATCTGAATATCGATGCCAACATTCAGTATATCCTTGAAAAAGAGCTTGCAAAGGCAGTTGAGGAAAATCAGCCTACTGACAGAGCCTGCGGTATCATAATGAATCCTAAGACAGGTCAGATATACGCAATGGCGACTTCTGATCCTTATGACCCTAACGAGCCTGCGGCTATCTCCGATGAAAAGACGGCGGCGGAGCTTGCGGGGCTTGATGAAGATTCAAACGATTACAAGCAGAAACAGCTTGACGCATGGTCGCTTCAGTGGAAGAACAAGGCGGTTTCAGAAATATACAATCCGGGTTCTGTATTCAAGGTCATAACAGGTGCTTCGGCTTTGGAAGAAAAGACTATCACTCTTAATGATACTTTTGGCTGCGGCACTCAGATACAGGTGGAGGACACGACTTTCCACTGCTGGTCAACTACCGACCACGGTTCGCAGGATTTTGCCCAGGCAATGCTAAACTCATGTAACCCTGCATTCATTCAGATAGGCATGAAGCTTGGCTCTGAAAAGTTCTGTCAGTATTACAATGCGTTCGGTTTCAACGAGCTGACAGGTATCGACCTGCCTGCGGAATCAAATTCTATCAGTATGCCGCTTAGCAACATGGGCCCTGTTCAGCTTGCTTCATCTTCATTCGGTCAGACAAATAAGGTAACGCCGATACAGATGATAACAGCTTACTCGGCGGCTATAAACGGCGGTTATCTTGTTACACCGCAGGTAGTGAACAGTATAACTGATGAGAACGGCAACATTGTAAAGAAAATGGACACTGTTGTAAGACGTCAGGTCATTTCTGAGGACACCTCCGCTACTATGAGAGAGATACTCGAGGGCGTTGTTGAAGGTCAGCCTGGCTCTAACTGCTATATAAAGGGATACAGGATAGGCGGTAAGTCGGGTACTTCACAGAAAATAGACGAGGACTCGACCGGTCAGACATATGTTTCTTCATACTGTGCATTCGCTCCTGCTGACGATCCGGAGATAGTAATGCTTGTAATGGTAGACCACCCGACGGGCGAGAAATTCTACGGAAGTCAGGTGGCAGCACCTATATGCGTGAACGTGCTTTCAGACGTTCTGCCTTATGTGGGGATCTTCCCTGAGTATGACGAAAGCGAGCTTGCAGACTTGCAGGTATCAGTACCTAGCGTTCAGTATTATACTGTTGAGGAAGCCAAAAAGACACTTGAAGATCTTGGACTTGAGGTCAAGGTCAAGGGCGAGGGCGACACTGTTGTTAAGCAGACGCCTGTTGCCGCAAAGATAGAGCATGGCGGATCGGTTGTGCTTTATACAGAAGCAAACGCCAAGGAAGAAACTGTTACGGTGCCTGAGCTTAAAGGACTTACAAAGGAGCAGGCAAAGGCTACGCTTGATATGTATGGTCTTAACTTGACGGCAGAAGGCTCAGGCTATGAGGAGGAGGGTGCAGTTGCACAGTCCGATCAGAGCGTGGGAGCAGGACAGAGCGTTCCAATGGGAACGGCTGTGTCGGTAACATTTGCAGTGACCTCGGTAGGCTCACAGTAAGAAACCATGATAAGGAATGATAATTATGAAACTATATGATATCATAAAGGGCGTTGCGAAAACTTCTCTGCCTGATATGGAGATAAGCGACGTCACAAGCGACACAAGAAAGGCTGTCAAGGCAGGCTCGATGTTCGTGTGCATAAAAGGAAAGACCTTTGACGGACATGACGCTGCTAAGGACATGATAGAAAAGGGCTGTACAGTTGTAGTCTGCGAAAGAGATCTGGGGCTTGACTGTCAGATAATCGTGGAGAACACAAGAGAGGCTTTCCCTCTGCTGTGTGCGGCATTTTTCGGTCACCCTGAAAAGGAACTTACTCTTATCGGTGTAACAGGAACTAACGGAAAGACGACTATAACAACTGTTATAAAAAAGGTGCTTTCTTCATTCGGCTGTAAGGTTGGTCTTATCGGCACTTGTCAGAACGAGATAGGCGACGACGTTTATCCTACTGCAAGAACGACTCCTGAGCCTTATGACCTTTATGAGCTTTTCAGAAAAATGGCTGATGAGAAGTGCGACTATGTTGTTATGGAAGCTTCCTCGCAGGGCTTGGAGCAGAAAAGACTTTCAGGCTGTCATTATAAGGTAGGCGTTTTCACTAACCTGACGCAGGATCATCTTGACGTTCACGGCACGATGGAAAATTACTATCAGGCTAAGAAGATACTTTTCACTATATCTGACAACGCTATCATCAATATAGACGATGAATACGGCAGAAGGTATCTCAAAGAGATAAGCTGTCCTGCGAAAACTTATTCATGCTGTACAAAGGCTGATTTCAGAGCAGAGGATATCCTGCTTTCAGCAAGCGGTGTGAAGTATGTTTTCACTGACGGAAAGATAAAGCACAATGTTTCGTTCAATATGCCCGGACTTTTCAACGTTTCAAACTCACTGGCTGTTATCGCCTGCTGTGAGACCCTTGGATTTGACGTTGACAAGACTATCAGAGCTTTGGGTACTATGCAGGGCGTAAGAGGAAGAGCGGAGATAGTTCCGACGGGCAGAGATTTCACTGTTATATGCGACTATGCTCACACTCCTGACGCACTTGTGAATGTGCTTTCGGCTATAAAGAACAGTGCAAGCGGAAAGGTAAAATGCCTTTTTGGCTGTGGCGGAAACAGAGACGCTTCAAAGAGAAGCCTTATGGCTGCGGCTGCAGCGGACAATGCTGATTTTCTTATCGTCACTTCCGACAACCCGAGAAATGAAGATCCGCAGGATATCATAAACGACGTTCTGGTTGGTCTGGAGGGCAAGACGACCCCTTACATAACTATCGTTGACAGGCGTGAGGCTATCCACTGGGCTATACATCATGCGGAAAAGGACGATATCATCGTGCTTGCCGGCAAGGGTCATGAGGATTATCAGATACTTGCAGGTGGTGTGAAGATACATTTTGACGAGAGAGAAGTCGTTGCGGACGCTCTTAAAGAGCTTGAAGCTGAGGGCAGATAAGAGATAGAAAATAACATATTTGTTATGTAGTGGAGCAGCGCAATTTCTGCTTTGCAGAAATACGATGTCCCGTTTGCATCGTTTCGGCGATGAATGAAAATAGATATATATTTATAAGAAAAGGGAAAGGAGATACTGCCGAGAAATTGGCGGATAAGAATTAAAATGGAAAAATTAAGCTTACAGGAGATAATATCGGCGGTTCACGGAAGCTACGGCTATCCTGCTGACGTTGAAATTTCCGATATCTCCACCGATACGAGAACAATAAAGCCAGGCTCGCTTTTTATTGCACTAAAGGGTGAGAATTTTGACGGACACAACTTTGCCGCAAAGGCTATGGAGCTTGGTGCGGAGGCTGTTGTCACGGAAAGACCTGTGGAGGGTGCAAGATGTATGATCGTTGACTCAACTGCAAGGGCATTGCTCGACATTGCGGGATACTACAGGTCTAAATTCGATGTTAAGGTAGTTGGCGTAACAGGAAGCGTGGGAAAGACCACCACTAAGGATATGATAGCCCTTGTTGTGGCGCAGAAATACAAGACGCTGAAAACTCAGGGCAACCACAACAATGAGATAGGTATGCCCCAGACGCTTTTCGGTCTTGACAGCAGCTATGAGGCGGCTGTTATCGAAATGGGTATGTCACATCAGGGCGAGATATCGAGAATGTCAATGTCATGTCAGCCTGACGTGGCTGTTATAACCAACATCGGCATTTCACATATTGAAAATCTCGGCACGCAGGAAAACATTCTCAAGGCGAAGCTTGAGATACTTGACGGTGCGGCTTATGACGCTCCGCTGATACTTTGCCGTGATGATAAATTGCTTGCAGGGGTGCAGTTACATTCTGACAGAAAGGTTTATTACTATTCTGTATCAAAGAAGGACTGCGATGTTTATGCAAGCGGTGTTAAGACTGTTGACAACAGCATAACATTTACTATAAACTATGAGGGCGGAAAAATAGCCGCCCAGATAAACTGCTTGGGCGAGCATAATGTAAAGAACGCTCTTGCGGCGTTCTGTGTGGGTCTTGCGCTTGATATTCCTCCTGAGGATATCGTAAAGGGCATTGCTCAGTTCAAACCGGAGGGTTTAAGACAGAATGTTATCGTCATTGACGGAGTTACATATATAGTTGACTGCTACAACGCTGCGCCTGACTCAATGAAAGCGAGCCTTTCGGTGCTTTCACAGGCACAGGCGGAGGGCAAGCGCATTTGCGTGCTTGGAGATATGCTGGAGCTTGGCAAGAACTCAAAGACCTATCACAGAAATGTGGGAGAGTATGTTGCGGCTTCAAAGGCTGACCTGCTTTACTGCTTTGGCGAAGACTCAAAGTGCTATATAGAGGGTGCTGAGAAAAAGGGCTTTGCAAAGGAAAATTGCAGGCACTTTGAAAGCAGAGATGACCTTGCGGCGGCTTTGAAAGAGGTAGTTGCAAAGGGCGACGCTGTGCTTTTCAAGGGAAGCAGAGGAATGAAGCTTGAAGAAGTGTTCAATGCGCTGACAAAATGAGTTGGAGCGTGCAGGTGGTGATACTGGGGTGTGAAATGGTGCTGGGGTATGTTCTCGGCAGAGTGTTCATACCATATTTCCGCAGGATTAAAACAGGCAAATTCGATTTTTATATAGGCGACAGGTTCGCAAAGGACGGCTCTGAGCCAAAATTCGGCGGAGTTGTCATAATGCTCTGCGTTATATTCGGCATTGTTACGGGAGTTATATTTTATGACTCGCAGGCGGTGCTGAGTTTTGAGAACGGAGAGTTTTCAAGGCGTGTGTTTATCGCTCTGGGCGGAGTTTTGATGCTCACGGCTATCGGGCTTTCGGAGGACTATGTTAAGGAGAAAAAGCTTGGCATAGGCATGAAGCCTTTTTACAAGATATGTATGGAGTATCTTATATGTCTTGGAGTGTGCGTGGGGCTTAGATACTGCGGAGGAGTGCAGACGGCTGTGCTCATGCCTTTTCACTTGGGCTATGTGCAGTTCGGCAGGCTTTTTTATCCGCTTTTTCCGCTGTTTATGACAGTGGGGATAAACATGGTGAAGATACACGATTGCGCAGGCGGTAAGACCGACACGGGTACTGACGGGCTGTGTGCTGTAACGGCTTTGATATTTTCGGCAGGACTGTCAAGTGGTCTTGCGGCAGGGGCAGGCTCTGACGCTGCTCAGCTTTTTGCTGTTTGCACAATGGGTGCGGCAGGAGGCTTTCTCTTTTGGGGGTGCAGTCCTGCGAAGCTTTATTTGGGCGAGTCGGGTGCGCTGGCGCTTGGTGGTCTTATGACTATGGCGGTGCTGCTTTCGGGAGAATATTTCGTTTTCCTGCTGGCAGGTGCGGCGGTGGTCGTTGACGGAGCTTGCGGGCTTTTGCAGTATATCGTTTTTAAGATAAGAAAAAAGCTGCTTATGAAAGGTTACACGCTTCATGAGCATTTGCAGAAAAAGGGTCACGGAGATCACACCGTGATCGGGATATTCGCTGTGATATCTGTGGCAGGGGCTGCGGCGGCGATAGCATTTTTGATATATTCGGGAAAGTTTTTCATATAGAGATTTTGTTGGGAGGTTGTTTGTTTGGCTATAAGAGGTCCTAGACGTGAACGTGACGGAAGCATAGTGTATAATAGTCACGTTCCTCTTAAACAACCTGTGGCACAGGCAAAAAGAAAACATAGATTCAGATTTATACTTACGGAGATAGACAAGCCGTTTTTCATTCTTGTAATGGTATTGCTTGTATTCGGACTTCTGATGATGTTTTCTGCAAGCTATGCGTGGGGGCTGAGTGAATATAACGATGGATATTATTATCTGGTGAGCCAGCTCAAGTCTGCCGGACTTGGTCTTCTTCTGATGTTTGCCACGAGCTATCTTGATTATCACTTCTTTCAGAACACTAAGATAGCATATATTGCGTTTATCGCCACCTATCTTCTTACGTTTTATACAGCTCTTTTCGGAATAGACGTTGCCGGTGCAAAGCGTTGGATACAAATAGGTCCGATCAGCTTTCAGCCGTCGGAGCTTCTGAAAGTAACGTTCATTATTATTTTCGCATACATAATGTCGGTGAATTATCCTAAGTTCAAGGATTGGAAATTCTGTATTATACCGTTTACTGTGATAATGGGTGCGGTGGCGCTGGTGCTTATTTTTCAGAGGCATATGTCGGCTGTTATGCTGGTGGGTATCATGGGAGTGTCTATGATGTTCATAAGCGGTATGCCAAAAAAGACCTTCTGGAAATTTATCGGTGTGTGTGCTGTTTTCGGGGTGCTGCTGCTGATATATAAAATGGCGTCAGGCTCAGGCTTTTCTTATATTTCAGATCGTATACAGAGCTGGAAAAATCCTGAATCCGACCCTAGCGGAAAGACCTTCCAGACCTATGAATCTCTATTGTCTATAGGCTCGGGCGGCTGGTTCGGTCTTGGATTTGGAGAGTCAAGGCAAAAATACTATCTGCCTGAGTCGCAAAACGACTTCGTTTTCGCAATTATCTGCGAGGAGCTTGGCTTTGTGGGTGCAATGGTAGTTGTGCTGCTGTTTGTGCTTTTTATAATCGAGGGCTTCATGATCGCTTCAAGGAGCAAGGATCGTTTTGGTATGCTTCTTGCGGCTGGTATAACAATACAAATAGGCTCGCAGGCACTTTTCAACATTATGGTAGCCTGCAACGCTTTCCCTAACACGGGTATTTCACTGCCGTTTTTCAGCTACGGCGGTACTGCACTGATGATACAGCTTGCAGAAATGGGTATCATGCTCAACGTTTCACGTCAGTGCATCAAAAAAAAGTAAAGAGGTATTAGTTCTATGCTCAGAGTTTTACTTGCAGGCGGAGGTACGGCAGGTCATGTAAATCCTGCTCTTGCCATTGCGGAGATCATAAAAAAACATTATCCTGACGCTGAGATAAGCTTTGCGGGAAATCCTGAAAAGCTTGAAGCAAGGCTCGTGCCTGCGGCAGGATATAAGTTCTATCCTATAAAGATAGAGGGCTTTCAGAGAAAGCCTAACTGGGTAAATCTCAAAAGAAATATCCATGCGGCAGGGTGTCTTGCAAAGTCAGGAAGCACTGCAAAGAAGATAATAAAGGAAACAAAGCCTGATCTTGTTATAGGAACCGGAGGCTATGTTTCAGGACCTATAGTTAGAAAAGCCGCTAAAATGGGCATAAAGACGGCTATTCACGAGCAGAACGCTTTTCCGGGCGTGACAAACAAGATACTTGCAAAGTCTGCAGACGTTGTTATGCTCACTGTGAAAGAGGCAGAAAAGTATATGCCCGAAAATGCCAAGACTGTGGTGACAGGTCTGCCTGTAAGGGGAGCTTTCAACACCATGTCAAAGGCGGAGGCTAAAAAACAGCTTGGCTTTGATGAGAACGAGATATGTGTGCTTTCAACAGGCGGAAGTCTGGGTGCGAGAGTGCTTAATGAGAATATCGCAAAGCTTTTGAAATGGTATCAGGACAATGATGTTAAGGTGTGTCATATACATTCCTACGGCACTTATCAGGGCTATAAGGACTATCCTGAAAAGCTGGGGGCTATGGGTATAGATATCAACAACAGCAGACGTATCATAAAGGATTATATCAATATGCCTGTGGCAATGGCTGCGGCTGACCTTGTTATATCAAGGTGTGGAGCAGCTTCGCTGGCGGAGCTTGAAGCAATGGGCAGAGCTTCTGTGCTTATCCCGTCGCCTATGGTGGCTGAAAATCATCAGTATTACAACGGCATGGTATTGCAAAACGCAGGAGCAGGCTTTGTTATCGAAGAAAAAGACTTGACGGAAAAGCTTTTTATCGATACTGTAAAGGGGCTTATAGAAGATCCTGAGAAACTCAGACAGTGCTCGGAAAACGCTGCAAAGCTTCATGTTGCCGATACTGAGGACAGGATATTCAAGGCTTTAGAGCCACTTATTAAGGGATAAGGAACGTAAAATTTAAGGGGATAAAATAATGGATAAGAATTACAGACAGTATAACAAGAGGGCTTCAATGGACAGCATTGAAGTGCCTGATGTTGACAAGATAAAAAAGCTGTCAGATAAAAAGTTCAAGGGCAGCGGAGTGAACCGCACCGCCGACGAGATTTTTGACGGAGAAAAGTTCAACAAGGCAGGGGAGTTCGACCGTGCCACAAAGACTTACGATGACCCTACCAAGCACAAGGAAGAGGACGACAAAGAGGACGATTTCCTTGAGGACGCTGCGGCTATGCCTGCGCAGGCGGCGACAGGTCTTAGCAAAGGAGTAAAGGTGGGAGATTCGTATGTTAAGCGCGGCAAGATAATAAAGACAGTTGTGGCTGTTATTATCGTGCTTGTGCTTATGGTGTTCTTCTTCCCACCGCTGTTTTTCAACGACGCAGACAAGAGCGTGGTTAGATATGATGACAACGTGTTCAAAACAATGGGTATGACGGATTTTAAAACATATGCACTGTCAAATTATTCTGTATACAACGAAGAAGCTTTTGGTTCTGAGTTGAGTTCAAGCTACCGTTTTGCAGATATAGTGTTCAATATCAAAAATCCGTCTCCTTTTGAGATAAAGATACCACAGTATGAGATAAGCCATGTTTCTTCAGAATATGACAACGCGGTATGCTATGCGACCAGCGTTACAACAAACAGCGACGGCGAGGTCATAGGCGACACTGTTCCTCCGTTTTCCAGCAAGGAGGTCACTGTCAGGATACTTGTGAATATCACTGATATGGACGATAGTACGTTTGACGATTGCGTTACCGGCATGATACTTTCAACTAAGGATATGAAAAAGAAGATAGGCAAGGACTCCTATCTGCCTTGTTTGCCTGCTTTTATGCCTGTTTCAAACGCTATAGAGATATATATCAACAGATAGCTTTAACCTATATGGGCGGTCCTGCATAAGATAAGTCAAAACCTTAAAAGGAGCGACGCTTATGCAACGGCTTATCATTCAGGGAGGAAGCAGGCTGAACGGAGAGATAACCGTTCAGGGAGCAAAAAATGCAGCTCTGCCGCTGCTGGCAGGGTGTGTTCTTATAAACGGAGAGATCAGGCTACATAACTGTCCTGCACTTTCGGACGTATTTGCGGCTTGTCGCATTCTGTCGGTGCTTGGGGCAAGGTGCAGCCGTGAGGACGGCTGTGTTACTGTGGACGCAAGGGGCGCTGTAAAGACCTTTGTGCCAGATGAGCTTATGAGAGAGATGCGTTCGTCGATCGTTTTTCTGGGAGCTGTTCTTGGAAGAACAGGTGAATGCAGGCTGTCATTCCCGGGAGGGTGTGAGCTTGGTCCGAGACCTATAGATATGCACCTGTGCGCACTTAGAAAAATGGGCGTCAGGATAAACGAGGAGTATGGCGTGCTTAGCTGCACCTGCCCGAGAGGGCTTAGAGGGGCTAGGATAGACCTTTCGTTCCCCTCTGTGGGAGCGACTGAGAACATCATGCTTGCGGCTGTTCTGGCAAAGGGCGACACGGTGATATACAATGCGGCAAGAGAGCCTGAGATATGCGATCTTGCGGAGTTTCTGAACTGCTGCGGTGCAAGGATAAGCGGCGCAGGGGGCGGAACGATAACAATAAGCGGTGTGGAAAAGCTACACGGCTGTGAATACTCTGTCATGCCCGACAGGATAGTTGCGGCGACTTTTATGAGCGCGGCGGCGGCAACAGGCGGTGAGATAGGTCTGCTTGGGGCAAGGGCAGGGGATATCCGTGCGATCATACCTATATTTGAGCAAATGGGCTGTCAGGTATTTCTATATGAGGACAGGATATTTATAAAAGCGCCTAAACAGCTCAAAGCTGTGCGGACGGTGAGGACTATGCCGTATCCGGGATTCCCTACGGACGCTCAGGCGATAGTCACGGCGGCACTTGCTAAGGCAAAAGGCACCAGTGTGGTGGTGGAAAATATTTTTGAAAACCGCTACCGCCATGTTGACGAGCTTGTGAGAATGGGTGCGGATATAAAGACAGAGGGAAAAGTGGCTGTTATCGAGGGCGTGAAGGAGCTTTACGGAGCAAAAGTCCGTGCGCCTGACCTTAGAGGCGGTGCGGCGTTAGCTGTGGCGGCGCTTTCGGCAGAGGGAGAAACATCTCTCACTAATATAAAGCTTATGGACAGGGGCTATGACTGCATTGAAAATGCTTTTACGCTTCTGGGCGGAAACATAAAACGTGTAAATTACTAGCAGTTAGGAAAGAGTAAAATGAACGGAACTTACAAGGAAAACAGAATGAACTCACAGCGGCCTGCGGCACGTCGGCAGACAGTGAATATGCGCAACGTGTATGTTGCCGGATTTTTTGCGGCTGCGGCGCTGCTGCTGGTGCTGAGTATGTTTTTGTTTTTTAATGTGTCGGAGATAAAAATAGAGGGCGTTACCCTTTACGAGCAGGATCAGATCCTTGGCGTGGGGGGCGTTTCAACGGGACAAAACCTTGTGAGGACGAATACGGATATAGTTGAAAAGCGTTTGAAAGATACTCTTGTGTATCTTGATGATGTCAAGGTCACAAAGAAATTTCCGTCAACACTTGTTATAACCTGCACAGAGGCCGAAAAGGCGGCTGATATCGAGTATAAAAATTCATACTATGTGCTGTCTACTTCGGGAAAGATACTTGAAACGAAAAATCCTGCTCCGACAGGGGATATACCTGTTATAAAGGGCTTTGAGCTTAAAAGCCTTAGTCAGGGCGACAAGCTTGCTTCTGAGGATTCATTTAAGGCGGATATCCTTAAAGAGCTTCTGAATGATCTTCATGATCTGAAATTTAAAAATATAGACTCTATTGACCTGACCACCCGTTCGGATATCAAGCTTATGTATGACGGCAGGCTTGAAATAAAGCTTGGAAGCTCAGTGGATATGGAATACAAGCTTACATATCTTAAGGCGGTAATTGACAAGAGCATTACTGACGATTACGAGGGTACTCTTATTTACAATGGTGCTGACAGCGGCATTTCGGCTATTCCGAAATCGCAGGACGAGTCGTCAAAACCTGACGACACAAGCTCTGCAAAGCCAGATGACAGCAGCAGTGCGGTATCGGCTGATACTAATATTGATGACGGCAGCACATGGGACAGTGATAACTCATGGTCAGGGGACGATAGCCAAGGCTACAGCGACGATACCAACGCATGGGACGGCAATGATGATGCTGACAATGCAGGCACAGATCAGTGGACAAACGAGAACGGAAACACCGACTGGGGATATGATAACGGCGGCGATCAGGGCTATACCGACAATGGATATGCTGACAACGGCTATGTGGACGGTCAGACTAACACAGGCTGGTAGTGGTCAAGTAAACTAATTGTATAGTATACACAAATGAAACTGAAAAATCAGTCGTTTTATTGATAATTAATAAAAAATTTATAATGGTTTCATTTAAGTTCTTTACTTTTTGACAAAAGTATGATAATATATTATTGTATCTATTTATGTGCATATTCGGCACATAGGCTTTTTTGCATTTTATTTTTGATTTGATAAATTGATATGTAAAAATACGGAGAAGTATGAAAATTCGCTTTTAGGAGGAGTTCTATTATGGGTTACGAGTATGTTGAAGAGCCAGTCGTAGGCGCAAAGATCAAGGTAATCGGTGTCGGTGGCGGCGGTGGAAACGCACTTAACTGTATCGCACAGGCCGGTATCGAGGGAAATGTTGAATATATCGCTGTTAATACTGATATCCAGGCACTGCATAAGTCAGCTGCACACACACAGATCCAGATAGGTGAGAAGCTTACTCACGGTCTGGGCGCAGGTGCAAAGCCTGAGATCGGCGAGGCTTCCGCTCAGGAAAGCAAGGACGAGATCGAGAACGCTATCAAGGACGCTGATATGGTATTCATCACAGCAGGTATGGGCGGCGGAACAGGTACTGGTGCTGCACCTGTAGTTGCTGAGATCGCACAGTCACTTGACAAGCTCACTATCGCAGTTGTTACAAAGCCTTTCAAATTTGAGGGCGCTAAGAAAATGGAGAGAGCAGAAAAGGGTATCGAGGCTCTTATCAAGCACGTTGACGCTCTTATCGTTATCCCTAACCAGAACCTTATCACAAACGAGATGCGCCTCACTATGAAGCAGTCTTATGCTATCGCTGATGAAGTTCTTAAGACAGACGTTATCGCTATCGCTGAGATCATTACAAGACATGATGAGATCAACGTTGACTTCGCTGACGTTACTACTATTCTTAAGGGTGCAGGCAGAGCGCATATTGCTATCGGTCACGGCGAGGGCAAGGATAAGGTACAGGATATCATCAATCAGGTCATTTCTTCCGACCTTCTTGAAACTTCTATCAAGGGTGCGAGAAGACTAATCGTAAACGTTACAATGAGCGAGGATCTCCTTATCAGCGATATGGACGAGCTTACTGCTGCTATAGCAGACGCTGCTGACGATAACGTTGAGATCATTTTTGGTAACGGTACAAATCCTGATACCAAGGACGCTATGGACGTTACTGTTATCGCTGCTGACTTTGTTGACAGAGATGACGTTCCTGAGGCTGCTGCACCAAAGGCTGCGACAACATATACTGCAAATTTTACTCAGAAGGCTGACGACGCAAAGGCTGACGCTGAAGCGATGCACAAGGCTGGCGTTAAGGCTGCTGATAATCCAAATTATTACGACGATATATTCAATATCTTCAAGAACAAGTAATAATGCTTTCAAAGGCGGATCGGCGTTTACGCTGTCCGCCTTGTTTGAACCAAAATCAGAAAACGTTTACATAATTAAAGAGATTTTCGTATTCTCAGAAAATTATCATGATATTGAAAATTTTTCGCAAAAGCACTTGAAATCTTACGGAAAATTTGATATAATTATTCTGTGATAAATATGATTTTAAGACATTTTGTATAAATTTCAGTTGCTATTTTGTATGGAATAATGAAATTTTTGAAAACGGCTTAAATCAGTTGAAAAATAACGTGGTTTATTGTATAATAGAGATAATCACTAATGTGGAGGGATTGAAATGGCTAGTAATGGTTATTTAAGAACGGTTAGAGTCGGCGGATTTGATAAGCAGGACGTTCTTGCTTATGTAGACGACCTTACTTCTAAAATTTATACTCTTGAGGCTCAGGTCAATGACCAGAACGAAACTATCGAACGTCTTGAGAAGCAGGGCGGCGCTCAGAAGCAGGACTTCGAGGGCAAGAAGGAACTTGAGAAAAAGGTAGAAGAGGCTAAAAACAAGATAGCCGAGCTTATGGCTAATACTGATACAATGAAGGTCCGTATCGCTGACTATGAGCAGCAGGTAACTGAAAAGGACGCTGAGCTTGAAAAGCAGAAGCAGGAGATCGAGGATCTTAAAGAGAAGCTCGAAACTGCTGAGGCTAATGCCGGCACAGCCACTCCTGCATTCGATCTTGGAAGCGTGTTCATGGAAGCTCAGAACACAGCTAATAAGGTCGTTCAGGAAGCTAAGAAGGCAGCTAAGCAGATGGAAGATGAAGCTAAGCAGCTTCAGGATCAGGTTCTTGCTGACGCAAACGCACAGGCACAGAAGCTTGTTACAAATGCTCAGACAGAGGCTGATACTACACTTCAGACAGCTAAGTCAAGCGCTGCTGCAATGACGGCTGCCGCTAAGCAGGAGGCTGAAGCTGTTACAAGCGCAGCTAACAAGCAGGCTGCCGAGGTAACTTCTAAGGCTAATGCAGAGGCAGAGGCTGTTACATCTAAGGCTAACGCAGAAGCCGCTGACGTAACATCAAAGGCAAATGCTGAGGCTGCAAAGGTAGTAAGCGACGCTAAGAACGAAGCTAAGAACATCAGAGCACAGTCTGCTGATCTGAGAGAGTCTGTTAAGACACAGTTCACAAGTCTGAGCGAAACTGTTCAGCAGCTTGTTACATCACTTAACGATTTGTATGGCAATAGTATCGGTGCTGTAAACACTGCAAGAGATCTTATTGACGATGGTCTTTCTCTTGTAAGCGATGATGACGCTGAATAATAGTTTGTCATGTCGGAAATAAGAAAGGTGCGTTCCGAGGAGCTTAAAGCGGTGAGCGGAGAGCTTAAATGCGGTGACAAGATATTGCTTTCGGGTGTTGTGTACACTGCAAGGGACGCTGCACATAAAAGATTCAATGCTTTGCTTGACGAGGGAAAGGAGCTCCCTATCCCTTTGAAAGACGCTGTTATCTACTATGCCGGACCTACTCCTGCGCCTGAGGGAAAGCCTATCGGTTCATGCGGACCGACCACTTCAGGAAGAATGGACAGGTTTGCTCCGAGGCTGCTTGATCTTGGACTTGGCGGAATGATCGGCAAGGGCGAGAGATCACAAGAGGTAAGGGACGCCGTGATAAGAAATGGTGCGGTCTATCTCTGTGCTATAGGCGGTGCGGGCGCACTTGCCTGCAACTGCATAAAGTCTTGCGAGGTAGTGGCTTTTGAGGAGCTGGGCTGTGAATCTGTGAAAAAACTTTACGTTGAGGATTTTCCTCTTGTTGTGGCTGACGATTGCCACGGAGGGGATATTTTCAGCGATGGCAGAGCAAAATACTGCCGTGTATAACATCAAAGTTGCGTAAATTGCGGTCAGCCGTGTATTTCGACACGGCTGACTTTTTGTTTGTTGAAAATCACAAGAATACATTCTTAAAACTGTGGTATGTTACAAATATTTTCACAGGGACGGCGGATTTCGTCAATTCTCTTGACTTTTATGGTCTAAAATGGTATTATAACATTACGCAGTGGCGTCAGAATGGGGCTTTGCGGTAATTTCTACGATTAGGTGGGCGGTATTTTTTGAGAGGCGATCGGCAGGATCAGCAGAAAAAGCTTTCAGATGAGCAGCTTGTGCTAAATGCACAGAGTGACAAAACGGCTATCGGTGAGCTTATTGCGAGATATATCTGTACGGTGGAGTTTCTGGCAAAAAAATATGGCGCTGAGGTTCACGAGGATCTTGTCCAAGAGGGGCTCATGGGGCTTCTGGGTGCGGTCAGGACCTATCGTGAAGACAAAAATGCGAAGTTTTCAACTTACGCTACAAAATGTATAAAAAATAAGATCATTTCGTCTGTTCACAGAAATGCACTTCTTTCAGGCGGCGAGGAAGCTGACCTTGAGGCTATTCTTGGCGGTGGTGGCACTGTACCTGAGGAGGTCGTAGTGGAGCGTGAGGAGCTGAATGAGCTTTATGATAAGATCACTTCTGCACTTTCGGAGCAGGAATGGCAGGTATTTCAATCGTTTTTGAGAGGAATGTCATACAATCAGATAGCATTAGGCTTGGGCACGTCGGAAAAGGCGGTAGACAATGCAATGCAGAGAGTCAGACGGAAATTGAGATCACTGTTGAGATAGGAATATGGCCGTATAGCTTAATAGCAGAGCGTTGTTTATTCAAAGGTGTCGGTGCAAATCCGACTAGGCACAATTTTATGTAATGAGGTAAGAACCATGTACGAAGACAAGACATTAGTATGTAAGGAGTGCGGAAACGAGTTCGTTTTCACAGCAGGAGAGCAGGAGTTCTATGCTGAGAAAGGTTTCGTAAATGAGCCACAGAGATGTAAAGCTTGCAGAGATGCAAGAAAGGCTGCTACAAAGTCTGAAAGACAGACTTACACAGCAACTTGTGCTTCTTGCGGCGGCGAGGCTGTTATTCCTTTCAAGCCAAGAGAGGACAGACCTGTTTACTGTAGCGAGTGTTTCGCTAAGATGAAGGAGCAGGGCTAATTTTTCTGCATAATTGAGCTGCCTTTGGGCGGCTCTTTTTTTGGTTTGCGCGCCATGGGCGCGCTCTAACGGGTGCAAGTCCCGAACATGCCAAGATAGTGGGAAGTGTATAGTCGAACAGCAATGGTGTCTATTGTGAGGTAGAATCTGAAGGAAGCTGTAAGCAAAACTCTGGTCCGACGAACAGAAATCACATATAAGGCTAGGCTGCGAGAGATAAGTTGGCCAAAAGCAACGAAGTCTAATAACTATCACTTTTGTAGTAGCAGAGTAAATGTGGCGGATATATGGAGAGAAAGAGCGTGCACCTTAAGCGTGGAGGTCTCACAGAGGTTTCATTAGCCTAGTAACAACGAACTGTGAGAAGTCAGCCGAGCCCATAGTAGTGAAGAAGTCTCTGTAATGGAGATGGAGCAAAGGGGCGAACAATCAATAAGTTTGAGTATGTTTAGTATTGCAGAAATGGCAACATCTGCCGTAACCAGTCGGGAAAAGGGTGGCCAAATCAAGCAAAACGGAAAGAAAAGGACGCATGGACACACAAGGTGTGTTCCTTGTTAAGTTGATTGAACCGCCGTGTACCGAACGGTACGCACGGTGGTGTGAGAGGTCGGGAAAATTTATTTAATTTTCCCTCCTACTCGATGTTTGTGGTTATTTGGATAACGGAAGATTTCAATGGCCAAGAAATGAAACTGAAGCATTGCTGCTTACAGCTCAGCAAACAAGGTGGCTGCTGGAAGGCTTGAAGATAGAACAGCCAAAAGCGATACAGATAGGAAAGCCTGGTGCTATGTATTAAAATACTCACCAAATATTCAGAATATTTGCTTAAAATGCCCTTTCTTTCGTGGTAAAGTGATGTCATCATCACATGTGGAGTGCGTAGTACAGACGTCAAAAGCATAGATCAAACTCCCATAAAAGCCTTGATTTACTGCGGTTTTTGGATACGCTTATAATGCCGGCTGCGATTTAGATCTTTTTTTGTTATGAGGTATAAAAAATATGAAGAATGAAAAAGCTATAAATTTAAAGAGAAAAACAGCTTTTGTAAAGGGCACTTGCATTGTTTTGCTCGTTGGTATCGTGCTTGAACAGATCTCGCAAACAGTGTCAGCCACGTTGCTGGGGATAGTTTCGGAGCAAAATACAAGCGGCTTTGCAGGAGAGCTTAAGGTGGCATTTTGCACTGCAATATATTCTTTACATATTGGCGCGGCTGTAATGAGCTTGCTGGGCGGCGCGGTTATCGGTTTGATGAGCGTTCTGATACCGATGCTGTTCAATTCTATTTTTTCAGGCTCGTTTATCGGAATAGCGCAGGATTCGGAGATACTGCTTGTGATCTCTGTGTGTGCGGTATTGCGAAATACCAAGTTTCTCGGCCGCAAGAAACATGTTCCCGTTGCGGCGCTTATACTCGGAGCCATAATGACGATCGAAAAAACTATTAACAGCGGTAGTATAAATATCACAACTCTATTGATAGTTTTGATATTCTTTGCGCTGTATACGATATTGTTTTTTCTGATCAGAATATTTATACCGAAGGCTCAAAAATGGCTGCCTGTAAGGGAAAACAAACTTGAAAAAGTATACAGAACTCATTCAATAAAGCGCAGGCTACAGCTAACAGTCAACGCACTTGTTATTGCCGTGGTCGCGCTGTTTGTCGTGCAGATAGTCGGCGACAATAATTATGATGTGACTTCGAGTTCTGAAATCTATATAAATAATGTTAATGGCGCTGTTTCAGCCGAGCTGGTCGGCGAGCTTTCAGCTTTGGATAATGCGAACGACCTCAGCGGTTTTGATATGACGAACTTTGGCAATGTTCTCAGCGAAAATATGAGCGACAGATTTTATATCAAAAAAATACAGCTCATAAATGTTACCAATGAGTATATCTCTGATGTCGAGTTTGACAGCTACGGCGAAGTGACATCTGTTTCAGAGAATAAAAAGCTTGCTAGCTCTGAGCTTATGCAGGATATGGAGCATGTTTTCCACTATGGCGAGAATGTTCTTGTGGCTTATTCCGCAGGCGATATAACGTCAACGTCAAGTGCGGTCGCGTCAAGCTTCGCAGAACTCTTTTTGCCGATACTTGCGCTTTTCAACGTTTTTCTTTCCTGGCTGCTGGATAAAATGATAGTTATGCCTATAAACCGTATGACCTCAGCGGCAGATGATTTCGCTTTCGATACCGATGAAGACCGCGGAAACGCTGTTGAAAAGTTCAAAGCTCTTAACATTAGCTAGGGAGATAAGGTCGAACAGCTTTATCACGCCGTTGTAAAGACAATGGACGATATGAACGAACAGATAGTTCAGATAAAAAATCAGGCAAAGCATATTTCCGATATGCAGCACAATATAATAATCACAATGGCGGATATAGTTGAAAGCCGCGATGAAAATATAGGCGGCCATATCAGGCGCACTGCCGAATATGTTCGCATTATAGCCGAAAAGCTTCGTGAAAATGGACAGTACAGCGATATTCTTACCGACAGCTATGTTGAAGATATGATAGTAGCCGCACCGCTTCACGATATTGGCAAGATACACGTTTCAGACACTATCCTCAACAAGCCGGGCAAACTTGACGATGAAGAGTTTGCTATAATGAAGACCCACACTACTTATGGCAGGGATATGCTCGAGCACGCGGTAGAAAACCTCGGAGCTTTCAGCTATCTTAATATGGCGGTGCTTATGGCAGGCTATCACCACGAAAAGTGGAACGGCAGAGGTTATCCGGAGGGCTTGAGCGGGCAAGATATACCGCTTTGCGCAAGAATAATGGCGGTCGCAGATGTCTTTGACGCGCTTGTGTCGAAGCGCTGCTACAAGGCGGCAATGCCGCTTGAAAAAGCTTACGGCATTATCCGCGAAGAGTCGGGCAATGCCTTTGACCCTGTTATAGTTGACGCATTTTTCGATTCGACCGAAGACATTGAAAATACGCTAAAAACGTTTGCGGAATAGCGGCGGGATATAAATGTAACTTGTTTCAGCCGATAGTAGTACGTTTTGACATTCACTCCGTTTTGGTCGCACCATTTTGAAACGGTCAGCCCGCTTTCATTTCTGAGCTGCACCATTTCTGCCCACTGCTTCAGCTTGACTTCTTTTTTTACCTTTGCTATTTCATTCATTCTTACCAACCCCAATTAGACTTTTTTTCTTACTTCTAGTTTAGTCTATTTATTGTTCGTTGGGTAGGGTGGGAGATTATTTGGCGGGTACGCTATTTGATCTGGCGGAAAGCGGAGGGGGTCATGCCCTCGTATCTTTTGAAAAGCTTGCAGAAATAGCTTTCTGAGCAAAAACCTGTTTCCTCGGCTACCTGCTCGATGCTTTTTTCTGTACCGGTAAGCAGGGCTTTGGCTTCTTGGATACGACGTTTTGCGATGTATTCCATTGGACGCATACTGAGTTTTTTGCGAAAAAGCAGACAAAGATGCTGTTTAGTTACTCCTGACACACTGCAAAGCTCGTCCATTGTGATAGGGGAAAAATAGTTGTAGTTTATGTAGTCCAGTGCTTTCATAAGGGCGGAGGATACTGACGTGGCAGGGTCTTTGTAGGCGATAAGGCGGTAAAACTCCATAAGAAAATCATACAAATAGCCAGAGGCCTTGTAATTGCCGAAAATACTGTCCGTTCGCAGAGCATTGTGCATTTTGCGGAAAATATGCTCGAGCATTTTCGTGTCGCTGAGGTGAAAGGTTTTAAGCTCGGTAAGGCCGAACTGGGTAAGGATATCCTTGGCGGCATATCCGCAGGGGACTATCCAGTGGATATCCCATATATCCTCTTCTGGATAGTATTCGTGGGGCGTTTCAGCGGGTATGAATATGGCGGTATCATGTGGTATGGGAATGGCTTTATTCTCAAAGATAAGCGTGCCGCTGCCTTTGGTGCAGTAGAGTATCTGATCATAGTGATAGCCCTCGGGTCTTATAAGGTGATCCTGACAGTGATGATGACCCATATTTTGCAGATATAGTGGCAGGGACTTTTCGTTTCCCAGGATAGGATAATCGGCAAAGAACAAAAATATCAACTCCATATTCATATTGTTATAAATTAATAATATCATTCATTGACTTGCCTGTCAATAGCTGATAAAATAATTACAGTAATTTATAAACTTGTAAAGGAGAACAGCTATGGATATTTTAAAGCTTGCGGCGGAAAATTCGCCAAGATCGAAAATGATATATCATGAGGATACTCAGGCGCTGCACATTGGCACGCTTGACAAGCACTGCTATTTTGTGCCGTTTGCAAAGGGGCAGGATCCTTTTGAGGACCGTGAAAACTCGCAGAGAATGGAGCTTTTAAACGGCAACTGGGGTTTTCGTTATTATGACAGCATAATAGAACTAGAGGACGATTTTATTCACGAAAAGTTTGAGAACACTATCCCGGTGCCGTCAAACTGGCAGCTTTACGGCTATGACAAGCCGCAGTATACGAACGTGTGCTATCCAATACCATTTGACCCACCTTTTGTGCCTGACGATATACCTGTGGGAGTTTATCAGCGTGAATATGATTATTCCCCTGACGGCATGGACAGGGTGCTTGTGTTCGAGGGCGTTGACAGCTGCGTTTATTTGTATGTGAATGACAGGTTTGTGGGATATTCACAGGTTTCTCACGCTACGGCTGAGTTTAATATCACACCATATCTCGCTGAGGGCAGGAATATCATTACTGCCGCTGTGCTGAAATGGTGCGACGGAACTTATCTTGAAGATCAGGACAAGATAAGGCTTTCGGGAATTTTCAGAGATGTTTATGTGCTGTCAAGACCGAAAATGTGTCTTGAAAATTATATCGTGAAAACTATTCTCGGTGAGAATGGCTTTGCAAGGCTGGAGTTTACGGTATTCGGCTGTGATGTTTCGGCAAAGCTATGCGATGATGACGGTGTGACCATGGCTCAGTTTTCGGCTTATGACGGTGAGAGCGTTGAGATAAAGTTAGAAAACGTCAAGCTTTGGAGTGCTGAAACACCTTATCTTTACAGGCTTAATATCAATGCAGGCGACGAGGTTATCGGCGAAGAGGTTGGCTTCAGAGATGTAAAGGTGGATAAGGGTGTTGTTAAGATAAACGGCAGAGCGGTGAAGTTCAAGGGTGTAAATCGTCATGACAGCTATCCTGACACGGGATATTATGCTTCTTATGAGCAGATGAGAGCTGACCTTGTGCTTATGAAAAAGCACAACATAAACGCTGTGAGAACGTCACATTATCCTAACTCCCCAGTGTTTTATCAGCTTTGCGACAGACTGGGGCTTTATGTTATTGATGAAGCGGATCTGGAGTCACATGGCTGTGTGGAGGTCTATTATGACTACAAGTGGGACTATTCAGATTACAATGGCATCGCAATGCTTGCCTCTGACGAGAGGTTTGGCAATGCCATAAAAGATCGTGCGGAATGTCTTGTAAAGCGTGACATCAACCGCCCATGTGTGGTGTTCTGGTCGCTGGGTAATGAAAGCGGATATGGCAAAAATATGCTTGATGAAGCTGAGCTTATAAAGAGGCTTGATGATACAAGGCTTGTGCATTATGAAAGCACACACTGCCTTGACGGAACTTCCGACAGCGTGCTTGACGTAGTTTCGGGTATGTACTGGGATCTAAACGGGCTGAAAGGCTATCTTGAAAAGCCTGAGGAAAACAGACCTCTTGTGCAGTGCGAATACTGCCACGCCATGGGAAATGGTCCGGGAGATCTGGAGGATTATCACAATGTGTTCTATTCCAATGAGCGTTTCTGCGGTGGCTTTGTGTGGGAGTGGTGCGACCATTCTGTACCGCTTGGTAAAACGGCTGAGGGTAAGATAAAATACGGCTACGGCGGAGATTTTGGGGAAAGACACAATGACAGCAATTTCTGCATGGACGGTCTTGTTTATCCTGACAGAACGCCACACACGGGACTTCTTGAGGTAAAGCAGGTATACAGACCTGTGCGTGTAACAAAAGGGGAAAGCGAGGGAAGCTTTGTTTTTTCAAGCACGCTGGAGTTTGTGAACGCTGGGAATATTCTCGATTGCCGCTATGAGATAACGGACAAAAATGGTATTATACATATCGGCAGCGTGGATTTTGACATCGAGCCAATGGGAAGCACTGTGGTGAATGTTCCCAATGATACAGCGGAGTATGAAAATGAAACATTTATAAGGTTTATTTTCACTGCAAAGGAGGACACTGACTATTGTGAAAATGGCTATGAGGTGTGCTTTGATCAGCTTAGGATAGCAGAGGGCAAGGCTTGTAAGGTCGCTGAGGTGAAAGGAAATGTTAAGGCTGTGGAAACGCCTCTTGATATCACTGTGACAGTGGGAGATGTTGTTTACCGCTTTGACAAGCGTAAGTCGGCATTTGTTTCTGTGAAATTCGGCGGCAGAGAGCTTCTTGACAGACCTTTGCAGTATAACTTCTTCCGTGCGCCTACTGATAATGACGTCATGAAGTACAATTGGTACAAGGTGCATCTTAATGATTTTAATGTGAAAAGCTACGGCTGTGAGCTTTCAGCGAGCGAGAACAGAGCGGAGATAAGCGTCACACAGTCTTTTGGCTGGTCCATACAACAGCCGTTTTGCAGGCTGAAAGCTGTTTATGTTATTGACGGCAGTGGGCTTGACATAAAATGCGAAGCGGAGTTTTCAAATAAGATAGATATGCTTCCAAGGTTCGGTATAAGGCTTTTCATGCCAAAAGATTTTTCAAGGGTGGAATATTTCGGATATGGTCCTACAGAAAGCTACATTGACAAGCGTCAGGCTTGCTATATTGGCAAATTTGCGGCTGATATCGGAGATATGCACGAGGATTATATAAGACCGCAGGAAAATTCATCGCACTATGGCTGTCGATATCTCACTGTGAGCAGTGGGGACACAAGTGTGATGTTCACTGCAGGAGAGGATTTTTCATTCAACGCTTCTCAGTTCACGCAGGAGGAGCTTGCGGCAAAGGCTCATAATTATGAGCTTGAAAGGTGCGAGAGCAATGTTATCTGCGTTGACTATGCAATGGCAGGGGTAGGTTCTAACTCCTGCGGACCAAGGCTTGCAGAGAAATATCAGCTTGAAAAGCCTTTGATAAACGCACATTTTCATATTCAGATAAGTAAAATATAAAGGAGTTTTTATGGATATCTGTGAAACATACTTAGACAGAAAGCTTTTTTGCAACGATTGGGAATTTTACAAGGCGGCTTTCGGCTCTGACTACTCAGAGGACTTTGCTTTCAAGCCTGTGGACATTCCTCACGATTGGCTTATTTATGATACCAACGACCTGTATGAAACTTCTACTGGCTGGTACAGAAAGAATTTCTCTTACCAAAAGAAAGAGGGCATACGCACTTTTATCCGCTTTGACGGAGTTTACATGGACAGCAAGGTGTATGTGAACGGTGCTTTGGCAGGGGAGTGGAAATACGGCTACTCGGCATTTATGTTCGATATCACCGACCTTGTCAAGAACGGAGAGAATGTTGTTACTGTCCGTGTGGATCACCACGCGCCAAACTCCAGGTGGTATTCAGGAGCAGGCATTTTCAGAAAGGTTTGGCTTTGCGAAAGCCCTGAGATACGCTTCGGCAATGACGGCATTTATATCACCACGTCAAAGCAGGAGGACGGCTGGCAGGTGACTGTGAAGGCTGAGATGCTCCGACCTGAGGGCACTCCTCTTGGGGGAATCCGCATCAGGAACACTATTTTTGACAAGGACGGCAAAGAGGTGGCAAGCTATGAGTCTGACGCTTGTGGGGCGGATATTTCCTGCATACCTGAGGCGGTGCGTGTAAAAGGCGTAAGCTATTCTCTCACCGCTCAGACCATGACAGTGAAAGACCCTGAGCTTTGGGATATCGCCTCGCCTGTGCTTTACACTATGGTGTCGGAAATTCTTGTGGACGGCGGCTGTGTACAGCGTGTAAGTCAGAAATTCGGCTTCAGGACTATCAAATTCAAGTGCGACAGCGGTTTTTACCTCAACGGCAGACACGTTAAGCTCCACGGCTCATGCGAACACCATGACAACGGCTGTCTTGGGGCAGTTTCCAATCCTGCGGCTATAAGGAGAAGATTTAAAAAGCTACGCAAAATGGGCATCAACGCTATCAGAACCTCTCACAATATGCCTGCGGAGGAGTTTATGGACATCGCTGACGAAACAGGTATGCTCATTCTCTCTGAGGGCTTTGATATGTGGGAGAGGTCAAAGACCGACTATGACTATGCCAGATTTTTTGATGAGTGGGTAGAAAAGGACGTTGCTTCATGGGTGCGCCGTGACAGAAACCGCCCTTCTATCATAGGCTGGAGTGTGGGAAATGAGATTTTTGATACACACGCTGACGAGAGAGGTCAGGAGGTAACGGCTTGGCTCAAAAGGCTCGTTAAGCTCCATGACCCTGAGGGCAACGGCTATGTCACATTCGGCTCTAACTATATGCAGTGGGAGAACGGTCAGAAATGCGCTGATATCCTCAAGCTGGCAGGCTATAACTACGGCGAGAGGCTTTATGAGGAACACCACGCCGCTCATCCTGACTGGATGATATATGGAAGCGAAACGGCATCAGTGGTGCAGAGCCGTGGAATTTATCATTTCCCGCTGTCTGAAACCTTGCTAACTGACGATGACGAGCAGTGTTCATCTTTGGGCAACAGCTGTACAGGCTGGGGTGCAAAGAACACTGAGGCTTGCATTATCCCTGACCGTGACGCTGAATATTGTGCAGGTCAGTTCATTTGGACAGGCTTTGACTACATAGGCGAGCCTACTCCATACAGCACGAAAAATTCCTACTTCGGTCAGTTCGACACAGCAGGCTTTGCAAAGGACAGTGCATATGTTTTCCGTGCCGAGTGGACAGACTATAAGGACGACCCATTCGTGCATATTTTCCCATACTGGGATTTCAGCGACGGACTTCCTTGTGACGTGAGAGTTTGCTCAAATGCTCCGAAAGTTGAGCTTTTCAAGGACGGCGTTTCAAAGGGTGCATATGATATCGACCACAAGCATGGCAAGGAGCTGACAGCGAACTATATCATACCATATGAAAAGGGCGAGCTTAAAGCTGTTGCATATGACGAGAACGGAAATATCATCGCAGAGGATATACAGCGTTCATTCGGGGACGCTGTTAGAATAGAAGCTGTCCCTGACAAGATAGAGATACTTGCAGACGGCTCTGACCTTGTTTATATTGAGATATCTGCGTTTGACAAGGACGGCATTTTCTGTGCAAACGCCAACAACCGTGTGAACGTAAGCGTTGAGGGTGCGGCAAGGCTTATGGGTCTTGACAACGGCGACAGCACAGACTATGACCAGTATAAAGGCACATCACACAGACTTTTCTCAGGAAAAATGCTTGCTGTTATTGGCTCAACTGATAAGACGGGGGAGATAAAGGTAACGCTCACATCAAAGGGTCTGCCAGACTGTGTTGTTACCCTTGATGCTGTTAAGGCAGAATATGACAGCGGCACATCATCACTTGAAAACGTGGCATTTGCTCCTGCCGAGTGCGGCAGGACAGACGAGATACCGGTGAGAAAAATAGAGCTTTATACTGATACTCTTACTCTTGACAAGGATAACCCTGAGATAACAGTAAAATATAAGGCACTCCCTGCCAATTCGGATTATGCTGAGAATATAGAGTTCAGGGTAACAAATGAAAAGGGTATAACATCTAATCTTGCAGAATGCGATGTAACAGCAGACGGTGTAAGGGTGAAAGCAAAGGGCGACGGAAGCTTCTGGCTTCGTGCAATGTGCAAAAACGGCACTGAGCGTTATCACATCATTTCTATGCTCAAATTCACTGCTGAGGGACTTGGAAACGCACTTACCGACCCTTATCAGTTTGTTATCGGCGGACTATTCACAAGGGCGAGTGACAACGTTTCAAGCGGCATGAAGAAGGGTGTAGGCTTTGCAATGGGCAGGGTAACATCATGGGCGGCATATGATAATCTTGACTTCGGCAGTGCAGGCTCTGACACTGTTACGGTGCAGATATGGGCGAACACCCTTGACCCTGTTAAGATAAGCTTTTATGACGGGATACCGGACGAGGGCGGAAAGCATCTGGGCACGTTCAGTTATCATAAAAAGCCTGAGTGGATGATCTTCAAGCCTGAAATTTTCAAGCTTTCAAGAAAGCTCAAGGGTATTGAGACCCTTTGTATCCTTACTGAGGACGGCTTCCAAGTGGGCGGTTTCAACTTTGAAAAGGTGAGCCGTGAATTTGCGGTAAATAATGCGGCTGATGCTGACAACATTTATGGTGACAAGTTCACAAAGGGCGAAAAGTGTGTGACCGAGATAGGCAACAATGTTATGCTTGATTTCGGCGAGTTCGATTTCTCTGAAAAACAGCCGAGCAGGCTCGTTATAAGCGGAAAGTCACCGCTTGCCCTCAACAGCATACATCTTATTTTGAACGGCAGTGAGGGCGAAAACCGAATACTCTGCGAGTTCAGGACAGATGACAGCGAAAATTATGCCCAGAAGAGCTTTGATATCTCAGGTATCAGCGGCAAACAGAAGGTTTCATTTGCGTTCCTGCCGGGAAGCAACTTTGACTTTGAATATTTCAGATTTGAGTAATAAAAACGCTCCGTACAGATTTTGTACGGAGCGTTTGCTAGTTCTGAAAGTTTATTATTTCGTTGGTTATCATAGGGTAGGCAATAAGCTTGGCGGAGTCAAGGTCTTCTTTGTGCATATCAACAGCGGATATCTGATGTCCGTTGTAGGTGGTGTAATAGTAAATGCCCTTGTCAGTATTGCAGCAGCTTGTATAAATGGTTATCTCATACTTGCCCTCTGCCACCTCGCAGCAGCCTCTTTGCTGGTCAACTGAGTTTAAGATGTGGAAAAACTGGCTCACACTGTCCTGCTCGTCTGCACCTGAGCGTGAGTTCATTTTCACAAATGCTGCTCTTATAAATCTTGATTGTGATGACAGGTCGCCCGGTAGTCCCATTGCGCCCATGCCACGGCTGTAGGAAGTAAGGTCAAGCTTGTCTGAAAAAGTGTTTTCAGGCTGTTTTGGAGAAAGTCCACGGAAATCGTTGAGCCTGAACATCTGCATATCAAAAGGAGGATTGTTCGTCAGCACTCCCACGGGATCGTCATAGACCTTTATGCCTTCTTTTACAGATTCCACTACGATACAATCGTTCTTGTCTGCTATTATCCAATGGAGCTGACCTGACGGCATTTGCGGGCTGAACTGAGTTTTGGTTATGTTTATCTTTTCTATAAGCGACCTTGCTTCTGTCACGTTTGCACACTGACAGAGTATCCACGGGATAAACTCGAATTGTGCAACATTGTCCTTGCCGTCTATATCATCACGGTAAAAGGCATTGCCAACAAAGTTAAGACCTGCCATGGCAAGACCTTTTTCGTTGGCGGCGTCATAGAAAAGAGGATAATCCTTAGCAACATGAGCAGTGCCTATTACTGCATAATGGGTAGCTATCCTGCCCATATTAACAAAGTTAAGGGGAAAGTTTCTTGGCATTATGACTATTTCCTCGCCGTAGGAGCTTTCATAGTCAAGAGTTCTTCCAAAATAAAAATCGTTCGTTTTATAAGTTGCCGCAGTACACATTTTGTTACCTCCGTTATCAGTTATATTATTTTTGTAGGGGCGAACAGTTCGCCCACCGGTTGACAAAGCTATCCGCAGGACTCGTTATATTTAATATAACACTTTTTGCAGTTAAAATCAATGGCGTTGACTTATGTTAAAAAAATTGTTATAATAATGGTAACATCGCATAATGATAGTGTTTTGTTGTTCTAAGATGATAAATGAAAGGAGCGAAACGGAGTTGACGTGGAACAATGTAAAGAAAATAGCAGGCAGAGTGGTGGCGGTGATAGTTCCTGTGGCGATGCAGTTTTTGTGGTATCTTCTCATACTTAAATGGCTCAGCAAGGCGGCAGGGCTTCTCAGCATCGTGCTTACTGTGCTGTCATTTCTGTTTGTGCTTTATATCAACACAAAGCGTGAGGAGAGCAGCTACAAGACTCTTTGGCTTATTGTGATACTTACTTTTCCTGTGCTTGGTGCAGTTATGTATATAATTTTCGGCAATAACAATACTGCGAAAAAGCTTGAAAAGAATATCACAAAGGCAAGGCTTCACATGGACTATGAGCTTTCTGACGGGGAAAAGTGCATAGGGGAGCTTGAACGTGAGGACAAAAGGCTTGCTCAATCGGTGAAAAGGATAAGCGACGCAACGGGTTTTCCTATGGTGAAGCTTGACAGCGCAGAGTATTTTTCTGTAGGCGAGGAAATGTTCGCTGATATGTGCAAGGAGCTTGAAAAGGCTGAGAAATATATTTTTGCGGAGTATTTTATTTTGCAAAACGGCAAGTTCCTTAACACTGTGGTGGATATCATGGCGAAAAAGGCGGCTCAGGGCGTTGACGTCAGGATAATGTATGACGACCTTGGAAGTATCGCAACATATTCTCTTGCAGACGCTTTGAAGCTTGGTGAGAAAGGTATAAAATGTGTGCCTTTCAATCCGTTCCTTTTTATAAAATCACAGCTCAACAACCGTGACCACAGAAAAATAATGGTGGTGGACGGCAGAGTTGCATACAGCGGCGGAATAAATCTTTCGGACGAGTATATAAACATAGGCTCGAAATATGGTCACTGGAAAGATATCGGCTTTAAGATAACAGGCGAGGGCGTAAAAAGCTACACCTATATGTTTATGGAGTTCTGGAACGCTTTTTCAAATGACATGATACCTCATGACCTTGTTGGGGAGAGCTTTGAAAAAGAGGGCAATGGCGGCGACGGCTATGTTTTGCCTTATTATGATTCCCCTATGGTGGACGAAAATGTGAGCAACACGTTTTTTTCTGAGATGCTCTATGCCGCAAGCGATTATGTGTGGTTCTACACACCGTATCTTATGCTTGGTGACAGCCTTTTTGACGCTTTCATAAGGGCGGCTAAACGTGGGGTTGACGTGCGCATTATAATGCCCGGTATCGCTGACAAAAAGGTGGTTTTCAGGCTTTCAAGGAGCTATTACCGTCAGCTTATCGAGGCAGGAGTGAAGATATATGAATACACCCCTGGGTTTGTTCACGCAAAGGGCTGTATATGCGATGACAAGCTTGCGGTGCTTGGTTCGGTAAATCTTGACTATAGAAGTCTGTTTTTGCATTTTGAGTGCAGTTCTATATTCTATGATTCGTCTATAATAAAGACTTTCAAGGCGGATATTCTGGACACTCAGAGCAAGTGCAAACAGCGCACGCTTGAGGACACAAAGCGTGGTTTCTTTGGACGGCTCATTGACGGCGTGCTAAGGATATTTGCACCATTGCTTTAACAGCTTTTTAATATTAAAATAAGATTTTGGGTGTTGATAGATCTTTGCTAAAATGGTATAATATCAAAGGACTAAGATAATACGGAGGTGAATAAAGTGGCAAACTGCGACAGTTGCGGGTCTAACGGGCGATTATGTATATATGTGAACACAGCCGACGGGCTTCGCTTTGCGGTGCCGTTTTATTCGTTGTGATCTGATATATCTGCCCGTGTGTGACCTGTCATGCACGGGCATTTTTATGCCTGTTTGTCCCTCACGTCATAAAAAAATGAAACGGAGGACAAGCAAATGAAGAAAAATGAACTGAACAAAAATGTAATTTTAAACGAGGACGCAGTAAAGAACATTCACTGCGACGAGATAACCGCTGTCATCAACAGCAATGATTCCCCGAAAGCCATGATGAACAAGCTTGACGATTATCATGGCAGTGATATCGCAGAGGTAATAAGTACGTTTTCTGTTCTTAACAGAAAGAAATTCTACCGTGTGTGCAGTCTTGAAATGCTGTCGGAGATATTTGAATATCTTGACGAAAAGCAGGCAGGGGAGTATCTGAGAGAAATGGATATCCACAAGGCTTCGGAGCTTATATCGGAGCTTGACACTGATACAGCGGTGAACATTCTGTCTGAAACGGACAAGGACAGGAGAAGCCTTATTATAGACGCTGTTGCACCTGATGTGCGCAGTGAACTAAAGCTTATCGCTTCTTTTGATGATGATGAGATAGGAAGCAGAATGACTACAAACTGCATTATCATTGATGAGGACATGACTGTAAAGCAGGCAATGAATGCTCTTGTTAGTCAGGCGAGAAGAAATGACAACATCTCAACGTTGTTTGTGGTGGACGAAAATAAGGTTTTCAGCGGAGCTATAGATCTGAAGGATCTTATCACGGCTGACAGCGAGGTGGAGCTTGAGAGCATAACGGCAACTTCTTTCCCGTATGTTTACGCCAACGAGCAGACTGCCGATTGTATCGAAAAGCTGAAGGATTATTCAGAGTATATCATACCTGTGCTTGACGATTCAAACAGGCTGCTGGGAGTTATCACAGCGCAAAACATCATCGAGGCATCAGATGATGAAATGGGCGAGGATTATGCAAAGCTTGGTGGTCTTTCTGCAGAGGAGGATCTTAACGAGCCTGTGTTGCAGAGTGTGAAAAAGAGATTGCCGTGGCTCCTTGTGCTGTTGGGACTTGGCATGGTGGTGTCAACAGTGGTGGGAGCGTTTGAGAAAGTTGTTGCACAGCTCACTCTTATTGTGGCGTTTCAATCGCTGATACTTGACATGGCAGGAAATGTTGGTACACAATCCCTTGCAGTGACTATCCGTGTGCTTACAGACGGAAGCCTTACTGCAAAGCAGAAGCTTCACCTTGTGTCAAAAGAAATGCGAGTTGGACTTCTAAACGGCACTCTTATAGGCGTGCTGTCGTTCATAGCAGTGGGGCTGTATATTTTCTTCTTCAAGGGAAAGGGGCTGATATACTCCTTTGCAATGTCGGGCTGTATAGGCATTTCACTTATACTTGCCATAATAGTATCCAGTGCAGTGGGAACGCTCACACCGCTTTTCTTCAAGAAAATAAAGATAGACCCTGCCGTTGCGTCAGGCCCCATGATAACCACGCTGAATGATCTGGTGGCAGTTGTGGCTTACTATGGAACTAGCTGGATATTCCTGCTGAATGTTTTGAAGCTGGGGTAGAAAAAAATAGAATAAGATAAAAAAGCCGCTCGCATCCGTTTGGGTGCGGTTGGCTTTTTTCAGGTTTGGCTATTAGATTCAAGGTAATGCCTATCTTATTGAATAATTTTGCATTTGGAGTTTTCTTCAATTTCTGAAAAGACATTTTTTTGATCGATTATTGAATCATAGTATGACTTCCTTATTTCTTTGACCAAAACTAATTTGTTATTCTCAATTTTTTTAAATTGATAAATGCCATAGATCTTATGGTTGAAAAAGTAAATGAAAGATACCAGTTTTTCATCTGACAAAAGTTCACCATTTTGTGATTTTACAAAAGATATAATTTTATTATAGCCACGGAATTTACGCTTTTTATTTAAGATAGAGGTGACATTCTTTACGTTGTTTTTTGATCTTGTAACTATTATTGTTACAACAAATAATAGATTTACCAAGAAAATAAACCAATTGCCTTTTTTAACATCATATTCAAGTGATAAAACAGAGATAAACTCTAGGATATATAGTATTTTTATAAACACTGTTGATAAAGAAGTCATATCATCATCAAGCAATAGTGATCCATAAAATATTATAATGGCAAAAGATGCTGAAAAGTTAAATAACATAAAATATTTTTTTACATCATTGCTTATGTTAATAATTATAGCAACAGCAAAAAATATCATGTAAATAGTAAAAAAAGTATAAACCGCAGGTGCAATAATATTTTCATATATCCTAAATTCTCGCAATTTTCGGGTTATAAATTTATACGTTAAATTTGGTTCATTGATCGGATTTGGAATTTTATCATTGATTTCAATTAGTTTATCTTTTATGTATTTTTTTATTTCCTCTTTATTTTTATCATTAATTAACTGATCTAACTGATAGTATTCGTCAGTCGTTTTAGTGTATTTTAATAAATCATAAAATTCATTAAAATCAGTATCATCTTTGTTGATCTGCTTTAAAGCCGATTCAAATGTAGCTCTTGCTTCACGAAATTGTTGGTCTTTTTGGTCACGATACTTGTTTGCACTTTTGTGATACATATTAAATATCCAGCTTAGTATAGCTATGACCGCTGCTATGATTATAGTGTTTACTCCGTCTTTCTGTATACGTTCAACGATTACTTCTGAATTTATGTTTACCATAAAAACCTCCTATTTATTTTAGTCTTACACTATAAATAATAGCGAAAGTAGTCGTTTCGTGCATCATATTGTTGATCTATATTTGAATTTTTGTAGCTTTAACTAAATTGAATGGCTCAATCATGTTAGTTTTATACAAGTATAAATCGCAAAATGTATTATAATTTCGGGTTATAAGTTTATTTGTTGGTATCTTGAAAAGTATGTCAATATGTGTTATACTTAGTAACATAAGTAACTCAGGGGGAATCAAATGTTAGCTGTATGTATGACCTTGATAGACAACGATAAGGATCAGACGTCTTTTGAAGATTTTTATTACAGAAATCGTCAGATAGCCTATGCTTTTGCATACAAGATCTTGAATAATTCTGCGCTGGCAGAAGAGGCTTGTGCAAATGCTTTTTTCAGCATCGCAAAATGTTTTAAAAAAATTCACAATTATTCTTTGCACGATATGGACGCATATCTTATTAGAACTATTAGAAACGCCTGTTATGCGATCTACAATAAGGAAAATCAAAATCCAACATCGTCTATATTTGATCTTAAGGTGGAAGATGAGCCGAGTGAGGATTTTTATGATGATATTGACTTAGATCTGCTTATAGATGCGGTAAGAAAGCTGGATGATAAACTAAAGTCTGTGATAGCATATAAGGTTTATTATGATCTGACCGCTGATGAGATCGCACAGATCATGGGCATTTCTAAGAGAACGGTATTTAATTATCTGAACAAAGCCAAAAGACAAATTTTAGATTTGATCGGTGGTGATCGTTTTGAATGATAAGTTAAGACGGGCAATAAAAACAGGCATAATTGATGAAGACTATAAGGATTATTTGGCTGTTGAGAAAATTCCACATGATTTTTCGGAAAAATATGAGCAGAGAATTGGCGAGCTGATAAAAACTAACAGAAAAAGCGGTCACAGACATATAAAGATCACTCTAAGATTTGCTGCGGCGATAATAGCTGCGGTGCTTGCAGTCGGCTCTGTTACAGTCGCCGCCGTGCCGCCGCTGCGTGAATGGTTTGTTGGAATATTTGTGACACAAGGGGCATCTCATTCTAGTGTAAGATTTGCAGATGGTGATATTGAAGATAATAGTTTGTCTGTTGCCAACAATGTTATGACTCCTGACTTCATTCCTAGCGGTTATGTATTGTCAGAAGATTTTATAGACGATTTTACACACATTGTGACTTATACAAACGGCACGGAGCAAATTCAATTCACTCAAAATGATATATCGGCTGGAATGAATATAGATATTGATGATTTAGGTGCAAGGCAAATAAAAATAGGTAAATATGACGGATATATTTCAATAACTGAAAATGATATTATTCTTGTTTGGACAGATAAATCTTTTTCATACTCAATCGTTGGAAATGCGAGCGAAAGTGACATAATTCGTATGGCTAATTCGGTAAAATTGCACAAACTTTCAAAATAGTTCAAGAAATGTGTACATTTTTGCACTACTCCATACGTTATATATTATGTGAGCAGATAAAAAAAGGAGGTGAAATTTTTGAAGAAAATAATGACTTTGCTTATTGCAGTGGTGATTTCTGTAATGACAGTATTGCCATGCTCCGCAGCGGATACCATGTTTGATAGTAATGATATCACAGTTTGTAACTTATACACTGATCTCATTACTGCGAAGGTTGCGATTAATTCATCAGGTAATGTTTATTACAGTTGCCAAGTACGTGGAAAAAGTAGTTGCACAAAAATTAGTGCATATGCGTATCTCCAGGTGTATAGTAATGGGTCCTGGAGCAATGTTGATTGTGTTACCAAGACGGTGAATAGTTCTACTCTTTTTGTTTCTGATACTTATAAGGGTACAAGTGGAAGCAAATATCGTTGTGAAGTACATGTATATTCATATAGCGGAAGCAAGTATGAATATCTTGAATCAACAAGTTCGACAGTAAAGAAACCATAGTTGTGTTTGGCGATTAAACCAGACATTTACACTTAAATATGTGAATGTCATGACGAGAAAGGAAATAAGTATGATTATTAAGAAAATTGTTACGGGAATTGTTGCATTGGCTATTGTAAGCACTATGGCTGTTACTACTGCATTAGCAACTACGTCAGCAACCAAAGAGGTATATGGTCAGTCATATGCTTATTCAGGAAAGCTTGGAAATAATAGTTACGTGAGTTGGAATATTAAGGGCGATTCTTCAACTGCAATGACTACTGCGGGAAAAACAGAAAGTAAGTTTCAACGTTACATAAAGGTATCGGTTGAATGCAGAAATACAGCAAATAATGCTGTTATATCAAATCAGACAAATGAGATAACAACAAAAAATGCCGGAACAGGTATTGGAATTAAAAGAAACAAGAATAATTCATATGTTTATTATATCCATCGTGTAGAAGTTAGAACAGATAAGGATAATCAGATTGCTATAGACAATGTATGTTATCGTATAAATCAAAATAAGTAATATTAAGAGGACTAAATGAAATACGTTTTTATTAACCTGAAAAATTTTGCCGTAAAGAATGTGCTTATCTTTATTCTATTTATTGTTTGCGCCGTTACTGATGTGCTTATAATATTGTTTTCACATGGTGCATTTCAGAATTTTAAAGCAAGCAAGGATTTTGAAAAGCAAAAGAAGTATGTATTTAACTATACTTTTTCATTTGGCGATATAATAGATACTCAGGAAGACAGTGATGGCAGGATCTTGTCTTATTTTGGAACAGATTCTATAACTCCTGTTCAGCTTCGGGAGGTGCTTGACAAGCTTGATGATAATTCTAAAGCGTCAATGCCGGGTATGTATTTTGGTTTAATGTTTGATCAAGACGAGCTTAAAATTGATGAGTGTTTTGACGGCGGTCAACCGTATCTTATGTCTGCGGTGCGCATTCAATATGATAAGGAGTTGAATGATTATAGTTTATACGAATCGTATGTCGACAACATGAGTATACGCAAAGGCAGATATTTTACTAAGGAAGAATATGCTTCAGACGAAAATCTGGTCGTGCTGCCTAGCTGCGCAAAAGACGATATGATCGGCAAGAATGTTGAACTGCTTGGCAAAAGCTATAAGGTCATAGGCATATTCGGTAATACTGTACAAGAGGAATTTCAGGTGCCATTTAAAACGTTGGGTGATAACTGCACTATTTCAAGCATAAGTTTTCTTGATGACAATGCTCTCGATACAGAAAGCTTTTTTAAGCTGAAAAAAGCTTTCAGCGAAGTTCTAACGTGTAATGTTAATTTTCCTCCGATAGACACGATCGATATGACTGAAATAAAATTCTACAATTCCGTTATATTTATGTCCGTAGCCGTTGCGATAGCTTCTGCAATAAATCTTGCAATGCTTTTCAGATACATAATAAGATCCCGTGCTAAACAGACTGCTATATTCATGCTGTGTGGCTGCACGTCAAATAAAATAAGACGGATGTATATAGCCGAGATAGGTATGATATCAGTGACGATATATGTGATATTTGCATTGGTATTCAATTATGCGCTGCTTCCTAAGCTTACTTTGTTTTTTGAGTATATCAAGGTCGCATATAATTTCAGGGTATATATGACCATATTTGGAATATATATTATTTCTATTTATTTGTTCCTTAACATTGTGATATTGTTTACAAATAAAAGATCCCCTGTGAAAATGATGAAAGAGAGGGGAAAATAATATGATAAAATATGGTTTAAAAGAATTTGCAAGAAATATATACAGCAATATTTTTATCGCTGTTCAGCTCGCCATTGCATTTATTATAATGACGGCGGCTGTTTCTTCTGTTCTTTCAAGAATAGAGATGTATACTCCTGTAAAGAAATACTTTCCTGATGGCAAGGGACTATATATATGTAATATATATGATGCTACTTCTCTTGACAGTGAGCTTAAAAATATTGATGATGTGGAGTCGGTGACAAGCGGATATGATACAAGCTTGTATTATTCTCCGTCATCAAAAGATCTATCTAATGGACTTGGTGACGATAGAATGAGCGTTAATGCTTTATCTGAAGATATGATAAAGTCATTTACGCCGCAGATGAGTTCGGGAAAATGGCTGTCTAATGCGTCGGCTAACGGAGATTTGATACCTGCTGTTGTGACTGAAAACAGCAACTACAAAACGGGTGACATAGTTACCATTATGCACAAAGAGAAAGTAGGGGAGATGTCCCCTGATGATGAGGATTTTGACTATGCTGATCCTTATAAGTATGAGTATGTTAAGAACAAGGTGGAAATTGTCGGTGTCATAGCTGACGGCTCACAGTTGCTGGGGTTTTCATCTGCATATTTAGGCACTGAGGATAGTATAAAAGAAAAGCCTGATTTCAGAGATCTTTATGCTAATGTCAATAAGCATGGCAACATGATGCTGATAGTTCCTACAGACTGTCTTAAAAATATAAACTGTAAAATATATCCTTGTGGCAATCAAATAGTAACGTTAAAGGATAATGTAAGCAATGAGCGTTTTAAGGAGCTTGAATTATATCTGAGGGATTATGGCAGGGTTTTTGACTTTGAGGATTTCAGAGAAAATTCGCTTGTCTATATTAATGGTCAGCTTATCAAGCTTGTTCCAATGCTTATATGCGTGATAGTTCTTGTTATTGTAAGCTCGGTTTCGGCTTCGGCAGTGAACATAAAAAAGAGACTTGGAGATTATGGTATCTATTATCTCTGCGGAGCAAAGTGGAACGCATATATCAAGATAGATCTTGTGTGTGATCTTATGACCGCAGTTATGGCAGCCGCCATTGCAGTGTGTATTTCAAATGTTCTTACTATGAGCAAATTTATGGGAAATACAGTGATAAGTTTTGGTTGGCTGCACTTGATCGGCTGTGTATGTATCGTTATCTTGAACATTCTGATCTCACTTTTGATACCGGGCGTTATAATGAGACGAAATACACCAAATGAGATCTTGATGATAAATGAATAAGAGAGGCATTATAATGATAAAGCTTGATAAAATAATAAAGATATATAATCCAAAGAAAGCCAATGAATATGAGGCTTTGCATGGGGTATCATGCGAGATATCAGACGGTGAAATGGTAGCGATAATTGGAAAATCAGGCGCAGGAAAATCCACACTTTTGCATATCCTTGCCTGCATAGACAGCTATCAGAGCGGTGAGTACACAATTGACGGCACTTTGGTAAAAAATTTATCGGAGGGGCAGTATGCACAGATAAGGAATGAAAAGATAGGCATTGTAATGCAGGACTTTGCACTTGTTGAGGATTTTTCTGCCCTTGAAAACGTATTGATTCCATTGGATTTTGCAAAGAAAAAGATAAAGAATAAAAAAGAAAAAGCTCTTGAAGCATTAAAAGCTGTTGGTATGGGGGATCTTTCTAAGAAGCCTTGCAACAAGCTTTCGGGAGGACAGAAGCAGCGTGTTGCTATAGCCAGAGCAATTGTCAACGAGCCTGCCATGATACTTGCGGACGAGCCTACAGGAGCGCTGGACACAAAGACCTCGGCCGAGATAATGGAGCTTTTCAAACGCCTTAACAAAGAGGGAAAAACAGTCGTTATCGTTACTCACGATCCAAAAGTCGCAGAACAATGCAGTCGTGTTATCGAAGTGTCTGACGGTAAGATCATATAGAAAAAATCCAATTTCCGCACATCAAATGCAAAAATCACATTTTGATATCGGCTGTTTAGCGTGATATTCTGTGGGTGTGACATATCCTAATAACATAATTCGAGCTTTTTTATCTTTCTTTTCTTATATCTGTTTAATAAGAGTAAAATTGGCAGAATAAAAAAATTGACCGCACCCGTGAAAGGTGCGGTCATTGATTTTTTTGCATGGCGAAGCGTTAGTTTTGGTTTGGTCTGTATGTTTTTGCCATGCGTGAGAAGTGTGAAAGGAGTTTGCTGTCAATGAACTTGCTTACTGCTGTGATGGCAGGTCTTGCACCTGATTTGATGTTGTAGGTGTCGGCTGTTATCTTATCTACAGCCTTTGCAAGCTCGTCTGCACTGAACAGGGAGTCCATATTCAGCTCAGGGTGAAGCCTTTTGATGACTTTTATTTCGCTCGCAAGCCGTTTTTCAACTATCTTTCTGTACACCGATCTTGATATCTCGCTGAAAGTGTATTTCTGTGAGAAGCGGTTGATAAGCTCGACGTCAAAATAGTCGGAAAGGTCGCTTATGAGCTGTGTTTCTGATGTGCTGTCTGAGTTAAATCCAATGCTTCTGCTCTTTGCGGTACAGCTTGCATTGGTGGTGGCTATTATTATGGACTTCGAGAAGTCTATAACACTTCCTTGACTTGTGGTGAGAATGCCCTCGTCAAAGACAGACATGAATAGTCTTTGCACAGATCTGTCGCACTTTTCAAACTCGTCAAGGAGTATCACCTGATAGGGATTTGATTTGAGCTTATCAAAGGGCAGTTCAACATTGCTGTCGCTTCCAAGATAGCCTGCAGGCGAGCCTATAATGCGGTTTATGCCTGCGTCATAATAGAATTCCGACATATTCAGTGTGATAGGTTTCTCACCTGCACAGTTTTTGGCTATTATCTTTGCGACCTCTGTTTTGCCCACTCCGCTTGGTCCGATAAAAAGCATTGTAAAAGGCTTTTTGGTCGGTCTGATGTGGAGAGAATGGAGCTTAAGCGCATTGACAAGGTCGTCTATGACAGCTTCCTGACCGCAGACGGCTGAGAGGTCACGGTGAAAGTCTCTCTCGTTAAAGGCGTGGGGCGTGCTGTGACCTGATGTCATGCGGAAAGCCGTTTCTTTTATATGGCGGTCGGTGAGAGTAATTTTCATCTTCTTGTCAGAAGCGTTCTTCACCACGGCGGAAGCTATAGAGCGGTCAAGAAGCGTTATGGCGTTGTCAGGTCGGTGTGAGCCTGAGTAGCAAAATTCGTCTGCGATATCAACAATGTGCTCTGCCTTGCTTCTGCTCAAAGCGAACGAGATGTTATAGTGTTTGGCAAAATGCTCGTTCATACTGAGAAGGATCTCCACTGTCTGCTCATGGTCTGCTTCGTCAACTATTATCTTTGTCATACGCCTGCAAAAGGCAGGGTCGCTGTCGATGAGATTTGCTTCCTGGGTCGTTGTTGCTCCTATGAGCTTTATTTTTCCACGGCTCAGAGCAGGCTTCAAGATCTGTGCGACGATCCGATATGCCTTTTCCTGAAAAAGCATATGTATTTCGTCGATAAACAAAATTCGCTTCTCGTCCTGGTCGCTCATATAGTCTATGAGCATTTTGACCTTGTTTTCAAGGTCGCCCATAAGACCTGAGTCTGCCACGATATCAGAGAGCTGGAGGGCATATATTTTATACCCTTTGAGCTGTGGCACAACGTTCTCGCTGTTTTCGAGCCTGTAGGCAAGCTCCTCCACTATCTTGGTCTTTCCACAGCCCGCAGAACCGCAGAGCAGTGCGTTGGGCTTGTCCGAGCTTATGAGAACAGACATCATCAGAGAGAGTATGCTCTCTCTGAATTTTGTTTCTGTCTTTCTTGCTTCGGCAAGGTCGAAAAGCATTGTTTCGGGGTCAAATACCTTTGCCTTAAATGGATTTTGTCCCATGTTTTGAAGCTCCTCAGGACTAGGCTCATAAGGCTCGTCCTGTGGGTCAAAATCATCATCGTCTTCTGAGGCGTTGATACAATCATACGCCTCATATTTCTTGATGTATTCTATATCTTCTGTTTGTGGCATTTTTATTCCACTCCTTTCTTGGTGTTTTGTTGACGTCTTCTGCGCCTTTTGAAATTTTCACGCATACGGGCAATGCTGAACGGCGCTAATATCAGCTCCTCGAATATCATGTATGCGCAGTTGCTTGGTATAGTGGCTCTTGTAGTCATAAGCATTTTGCCCACTGTACAGCCAACGTTGTTCACAAGCTTACTGCAAAATGGATATACGTCAGGGGTGATGTTATAGAGTCTGCCTACCTGTGCAAAATAGTCGTTCAGCTCCATTGAGCAGAGGACGTTCAGTGCGCATATCATCTTGGCATTGTCTGTGAAGCCTTTGATGTTTATCGGGAGCGGTGCTTTGCCCTCCATGACAAGCCTTATTTTGCCTATCCTCTCAGCTTGCTCAGCCATGTTGCACATATACTCAATGGTGTCGGCAAGCTCAGTGTATTGGTCTGCGGCAGACCTTATTTCGCCCCTCATTGTCATACCGGTGTCTTTGAGGAAGCTTGGATATACGTCTATGAAGTCTCTGAACGTGAACTTGTCACGAGCGGTGGCATAGTTACATTCAAGCTCGCTGAAAACTATGTCCTTGTCATTCTCCGTTAAGTTAAGAAGCTTTGACAGAGGTGTGTCCATTATCACAGTAATGGCGTTTTCGAGAGTCATGTTCTCGTATTCCTGAATGATGTCTTTAAGGTTTAGTGTTTTAGTCATGAGTTTTATATCCTTTCTAATAATTTTGTTTAACAGGCTATTGCCTATCATTGTGTAAATTGAAGCGGCTATGCCGCTGGGAGCGTTCACACCAGTGTAAGGCGATGAACGTTTGTAAAGAACAATGCTGACATGGCTGTGCCGAACAGCAGTGAGCCATGTCACTTGTCCTATTTGCACCCTCAGAACAGAGAGCAGATCATTTTGCAGAGCATAGAAGCAGGTGATTGAAAAAATCAAGGTAAAGAAAATTAATGATCGTTGGTTATATGTTAATGTCCTTTTTCTATGTCCTGCGATGATATGGCACGCTGTTCTGAGGAAAGGGGGGCTGTGGTAAGCGGCAGGTCGCCCTTGTAGCGCTCTATTATATCCGCCGCATTATAGGGGTATGACAAGATGATGTCAGAAGCTGAGGCTATGAGCCACCACCTCATGTCATAAGCGTAGCGTATCTGTTCGGTGTAGTTGTCAATAAAATTGCACCATGGTATCCAGAATGCGCAGGCTTTCCTGTCAAGGATATCAAATGCACTGCCTAAGCTCATGTTAGGGTCTTGTTTCAGCACTTTTTCAAGCTGTATCTGAAGTTTGGACAACAGAAATCTGTCATTGGCAGGGTATCTGGTGTTTGAGCCCATGCAGAGTGTGTTCAGATAGCCTAAGTATTCTTTGACGTTTATGGCGTTATATATCTGCACTTCCGGGAGCTGTCGGTTTAAGACGAGCATTTTTCTCACATATGCCGAATAGCATCTTATCTCGTCCTCGCTGTCGGTATCGGCGCTTATTATCTGCGCATATGTGTCAAGCTCGTCCATAAGAGCCGCAAGCTCGCCGAAGGCCATTTTCATGCAATCGCTTGCGCTGATGTGGAAGTATTTCTCTATCTGCTCTGCGATAATGTCAATGCCTTTCTTTTTGCCTGCTGGGGTGCTGTAAGAGGTCAGCTTCTCCAGCGGAAGTGCCATTAGATCTCCGACGGCTTGTTTTATAAAATGCAGGTCAGAGAATTGATTTGTATTTAGTAGCATGGTTTTTACTCCTTTTGTAATTTTTTACATACTTATCTGATGATCTTTTTGAAGCATACTGTATGGTGCGATCTTGTCAGCAAGCATAGCCTGTCTGCCTGAGAATATCACATAGACCTTGTCCCTTGGCATACAGAGTATGTTGTCCATGGTCTTTGACGCTCTGTCCGCTATCATTCTTGCAGTGTCAGGGTCGTTGCAGCCCATGAAAAGCAGTGTGTCGCAGTTGTTTATGATAGTCTTGGCGGCGTTTTCACTGTACATGGTGGCAAGCTGTGACAGGCTCTGTATTATCAATGATGCGTAGATATCTCTTGACCTTATGGTGGAGATGTTCTTGTCGAAGTTACTGATATATGCGCTTGTAGCACCAAAGTCGTCAAGTATCATATGCACAGGCACTGGAAGCCTGCCTTTAGGGCTGTTATCAGCTTCTCTGCACAGTGCCTGCAAGGTCTGCGTATAGAACAAGCTCACAAGATTGTCGAGATTATGCTCTGTGTCGCTTGTTTTTATGAACACAGCCGTTTTTCTTCTTCCTATATCCGCAAGATCTACGGATATCTTGTTGTCAAAGATGTATCTCAGCTCTTTCATGTTGAAGCAGTTGAGATGTGAAGCGGCTATTCCTGCGGTGGAAGCGAATGTTCTGTCGGAGGGTCTGGTCGCCTGTGTTTCTGAAAACAGCCTTGTAGACAATGTGTTGGGATTGTCTTTTATCCATTTGACGAAATAAGCGTCGCCGTTGTTTTGGATATATGTGTGGAAAAGCTCCAACACTGATGTCATGTTGTGATACTCTTTTGGCAGGGCCTCAAGAGCGTATGCTATCGCGAACTCTATCATTGAGGCGGCACTCATATCCCAATATGGCTCTTTACAGCCACTGCTCACAGGAGATATTGCGTCGGCGATAGCTTTAACGTCAGGCTCGTATATACTGCCGTCTTTGTTTCTTTTTACCGCAGCCAATGGGTTATAGCCCTGACTTTTCTCAGGCTCTGTAAAATCGAGTTTTATAATGTTATAGCCTTTAGCCCTCAGTTCGCCTGCGAACATATCATAGAGCAGACCCTTGACGTCCTGCAATATGACTGATGATTTGATGTTTTTTAGCACAGAGCAGATGTAAGAGCCTGTTTTGCCGCAGCCTGAATTGCCTATAACAAGGACGTTGTTATTAAGCCCTGTGACCTTTGTGTCCTCCAAGAGTTCAACGCCCTTGGCGAGAGTTCTTTTACCGTATCTTTCTATTGGTGCAGTGTAAGTAGGTCTGTCGCCTGTGATTCTTTGTTTACTCATTATTTGTTACTCCTTTAAATTAATTTGTTAATTATCTTGTGTGCAAGACCGAATTCCACGGCCTCTTCTGCGGTGTAAAAAGAGTCATACTGTGTGACCTTGTAAATTTCCTCAAGAGTTTTTCCTGTGCGGTCTGCTATTATGGTTGCAAGGGTCTTTCGCATTTTGTTCAGCCCCGCAAGATGTTCTTCTATCTCTTTTGATTTCTGACCACTGAAATCTGCTTTGCCGAAACTTGGGTCATGTATCATTATGCGGGAGTGCGGAAGTATCTCACGCTGGTCTGCCGCAAGGTATATGACAGCACCCATTGAAGCGCAAAGTCCCACGCATACGGCTCTGACCTTTGAGCGTGTCATTCTTATAGCGTCATACAGTGCAAGACCGCTTTCGCAATCACCGCCGGGAGAGTTTATATACAGCGTTATTTCCTTATCTGCCTGACCGTCCATTAGCATAAGAGCCTTTATGATGTCAGTGCAGTTTTCAGAGCCGATATCCCCCTCAAGGAATATCTTTCTTTCACTTAGCAGGTGATCGTCAAGATTTATGCGTTCGATACCTCTTGAACTTTCGATTATTCTGTTTAGATCTGATCTCATTGTTATCGTTCCTTTCTTTGTTATGTGATGGATTTGTAAAGTGTTATTTCCTTTCATTATACAAGTAGGAGTGGCTTTGCCACTCGACCCTGCCTGCATAGCATTAGCGTCAATACTCAGGGACGTTTGAAGAGAGAACGTCCCTTTTCTTGACATTGACGTAGTACATAAGTACAGGAGATGAAAAATATTTAGTAGCAGACTTATTAGCTGTCTACCATTATATCCACCGGAGCAGCCATGCTGCTCCCCACCTCGTTCCTATAACCAGTCCCCACAGTGTGTGTGAAAGGAACGTTTGAAGAGAATAAAAAGTAAAGTCATATCTGTGTGTACAGATATGACTTTATCAAAAAAGATAGGAGAAAAAACTATATGTGGTAATCACCATTCTTACCAATATACCCATAGGAGCAGCGGAGCTGCTCCATAAAGCGTTCCTATAATAGGGTCACACAGTGTGAAATAGGAACGGATATGTGACAGAAATATGTGACAGAAAAAAGAAGTCATACCTGCGTACACAGATATGACTTTAAAAAAAGGAAATGTATCAAAAAAATTGGAGAGGATGATAGGTTGGAGTACCTATCAATAAATATACAGGAGTAGCCTGCTGCTCCATGTAGCGTTCCTATAATAAGTGCAATTCGGCGGTTATAAGAACGTCTGTATATCAAAAAAAGGAAGAATTTTTTCAACACTTTTCTTCGGGTGCTGAGTATTGGAAGCTTCAACTTTCTTTTTCTTTTTCAGACAGATGGATAGGAAGCGGAATTCAAGAGACGCCAATAGTTTACACCAAGCTGTTTTTACCGACTCCGTGCGTTAAACTCGGGAACTTAAGCGCCCGCAGAGGCGAGATAGGAACGCCTGAGTTGGCTGTAAAGAATAAGTTTGAAAAAGTGACATATAAATAAATTAGGGATAGTTTATTTTGTCGTAAATCACGCAAAATAGCCGTTTTAGTGATATTGTGAAAATATTTGATGTGCGGATATTGATTTTTTTGAAAATGTGCAGTATAATATAGGAAAAGCCGTAAATACGTTGATATAGGGGGATGAAAAATGCGTTTCAAAAAGGCAGAGCTTGATGTCAGAACAAGATACATTGCTGACTTGGAGAAAAGGCTTACTACATATTTCAAGGATTATAGGAACGAGCAGAAAAGCATAATAGAGTCACTGCTCAAGGGGCATGATACTGTTGTAAGGCTGAGAACCGGCGGAGGAAAATCTCTCTGCTTTCAAGCTCCTGCTATCATATCTCAGGGCGTGACTATCGTGATCTCTCCATTGCAGGCACTTTGCAATGATCAGGTGGATAACTTCAATAAAAAATACTGCACTGAAGCTGTGACGGAGTTCAATAAAAAGTATGCGGAGGCTCACCCTGAGTGTGCAGGCTTTCTGTCTGATAAAATGCCTAAGGCAGAATTTGACCTGTCTGTAAGTAAGCTGGTCAAAAATAACAACGATGATAACACAGAATGTAAGCTTTTGTATCTTTCCCCTGAAATGCTCAACAAGCCAGTATACAAGCAGGAGCTTATTGAAGTTGCCGCTTCTGGCAAGCTGAAAATAAGCATGATAATATTTGACGAGGCACACTGCTTATCAGAGTGGGGCTTCAATTTCAGAGAAAGCTATTTTCAGATATGCAGTACCATAGCTCGCTTGAAAAAATATCAGGAGATACCTATGGGCATTTTTTCTGCATCGCTGACTCCTGCAAATGCAGAGCAGCTCAAAGTTTTGCTTGATATGAAAAAAACAAAGGAGTTCGGTATTTGTACTGATAGGTCTGTTGACATGGGAGAAAGCTCGCTGTCGGTGAAGCGTGACGACCTGAATGTTTTTATCCTAAACTGCGATAAGAGCAATTTGGATAATGATAAAGACCTGCCAAAGCTTTATTATCTTTTGGTGCTTCTTAATAATATAAGCTTCAAAAAGTGCATCGTATACTGCAATACTGTAAAACAGGTCGAATATATAAGTAAGCGTATTTCAAAAAATCTTGCGAAAAAGGGCGGGAAGCTGTCAAAGGGCAGTATAAGCTATCACGGCAAAATGTATCACAGTGAAAGGCTCGGTGCGGAATATAAATATGCAAACAAGGAGCTGGGTTATAACATTATCGTTGCAACAATGGCGTTTGGAATGGGTATAGATAACAGCGACGTTGACCTTGTTATACATTATGCTGTCCCTGAAAGCATTGAAACATATTATCAGGAGATCGGCAGAGCAGGGCGGTCTGCTGATGATAGAAATAACAACGTAATAATGCTGTATAAAAATGAAGATAACTCGAAAATAGAAAAAGGCAATGAAAAAGAAGAAACAGAGAACCAGGAGGAGAAAAAGGAAAACGATACAGCTCAAGACCAAAATGAAATCAAGAAAAGACGTTTGGTGAGAATTGAAACGAAGAGAAGGTATGTGTATACTGTAAATAACGTGTTCTTGGAATCGTCTGTTATATCAAGACTTGATGACCGCACAAAGGGCGCTTTTAAACTGTCAAGAAGATATTCCTTTGACATGATGAAGCGGTATGTTATGGAAAATCTGGAGCATCAGCCTGTAACAAAAGAACAGGCGGTAGAGTGTCTTGGCAACAAAATGCAAAAATGCTATGATAAAATGGCACTCATACCATGCGATCAAACTGTTATTGACGAATACTTCAATGGCACAGAGCTGGAAAATATCATAAACGAATATATACGAAACAGTATCATGAGGGCAGAAGTTCCAAAGAAAAAATTACTGCTCCAACAGGTCAAGCCGAAAAAACAGACCTCAAAGATAACCTCTGCCGATGAAGTAAACAAGGACCTTAGGCGTGTTATCGGTCAGATAAACGAGCTTTATATAAACAATACTCTTCTTGCCAACGAGATACGCAATTTCAATTGGTTTTATAAGCCTGATGAAAATGGGACAGTTTGCAATAAAGGAAATGTCATAGCAGAAAGGGTCTTTCTTGAAGCTGAGGTCGGCAATATAGAGGGCTGTCGCTTTTACGACAGGTCAATGGAATGGAAAAAAGAGCTTGAAGGGGATTTCATGCTTGCAAGGCACGTTTTTAATGACAGTGCGTTTATATATGTAAGACCTGCAACATTGTCGGGGAAAAAGGAATTTGAAATAAGATATCATGCACAGAAGATACTTATGGACGATCTGAAAAGCCAGAGGGAAGAATATTCTTTGAGATATGTGTATTTTTACACAGACGTGAACAGGGGAGGTGCTTCTAAGGGCAGACAGAGATTTGATCTTGTTATCACTGTGGCTTATAAGATAGATAAGGATATTTTTGACGGCATTATAAGCAGTAATAAGGACAGCACCGACAAGGATTTTTTGCAGGTATTAGGTTACACACAAGGCAATAAGTATGATATCCGGCTTGGTTTTGACAAATGGGAAACGGATAAGCTCATAAGAAAATATAAAAGGGAAAATGATGACCTTTCAGAGATAAAAGAGGACGAGCGTGCGGTATCATATATAGACAAGAAAATAAACAGGCTTTTGGGAGAGAAAGAGATACAAGGGCTTTATGACGGGCTGTCAGGCAAAAGAAACGATCAAGAGGACTATAACTACAGAGTAGCTTTTGTGAAAGGTCAGCGCAGAAATGATATCTGTTGTACCTTATGGTATCAAGACGACACGGCTTATGAAAAAGCACCGCTGACATACTTTGATATGTGTGTTTTTGACGCTGTTTGCACTATATGGAACAATAACAGAAAGGATTTTTATCTCAACACCATATGGGAGATACTCAGCGGAAACGAGGACATAAGATTTTCACGAAATGCACTTAAAGACAAGCTAAGAGAAAGCGTTGAGAAACTCCAAAGGCTTAGGATTTTTATAGCAGGCACTGAAAATGCTCCGCAGGAAGTCGGTGACAACATAGGGGAGAGATTTCTTAATGTACAGAGAGGTCAGGATACCAGTGGCAGAGAAGTCTATGAGATAAGATCCTGCCCGAGGTTGTGGACATATGCAGTGGAAACACAGGAGGGGCAGATAGCACGAGTGCCTTTATACAAACTAGACGGGCGGAGATATTTCAAGATGGACAGTGGGCAGGACGGTTTCGATTGTTCTAATATCTCAGCGCTGTGCGACCTTTTGAATGATCCCGATGAACGTATTAAGATCATCAGGAGAATGAAAAAAGAGTCAATACTTGACCCAGAATACAAATGCAGCATATGGAAAGTTGTTTTGCATTTTTATCTTGCCCACAGGCTGTCCATAATAAAAAGAAAGAACAAGATGAGATTTATAAGCTATGATACGATAGTGAAGCTTATGGAGGACTATTTACCTGAAAGTCTGAAAAACGGCAAGAAGAAGGAATTGCTTCGCCAGTGGAGCTTTTGCTATATGACGTGGGCGACCCTGCCAAGGCAAGAGTATCATTGGTGGGTCTGCGAGGAATATTTTGACGAAAAAACGGATAGTCCGGTGGGGATAGTGATAAAAAGAAAAAAGCTCGAGAGGTGGGGGAATTGATAGGTGATAAAAGCAAGGCTCGGCTTTTTTTCCCTATCTTCGTGTGGTTTTTTTGTGTATTCATACAAAATATTGGCGTTTGGCGCAAAATGTCAGGATAACCCATTGACGTGTCGTGCATAAATTGGTAAAATGATATCAGAGTGTTTATATACAGCCATTTTTTTCGTTGTACTCTGCGAGATGCACCAATTGTTGTGCATTTCGCGTGATATAATTATCTCATAAAATAAACAAGGTGCTTTTATCATGAGTACATAACATGGTTTGATAAAATATGACAAGCGTCAGCAGCGATATTGCAAAACGCATAACTACAGCGAGTCGCTGTGGAAGTTTCAGGGAATAGTAGCTTTATCAAAAGCTTTTTCACCGAATCGGATTTAATTCCATTAAATAAAATTCGGCTCCAAAGCATTTGAATCTTGTGCTGACGCTTGTTATTATTTTTTTGAGGTGACAAAATGAATGATATTGATAATGATATCATAAGGATCTCAGAGGAGCTTGATGTTCCTTTAAAAAAGCTTTATATGCTTAGCAACAACCGAATACGCTATCATAAACGAAATCAGAAAAAGTGTTATTCAAATTACCGCAAGGTGATAATACATCGTGGCAGAGGGCATAAAAACAGGGTGTTAAAAGTGCCGAACGAATATCTCAAGCTCGTTCAAAGAAGGATACTTGAAAGGTATCTTTACACGCTGTCCGTATCTGAGTATGCCACTGCATATTGCAAAAACTCTTCGCTTTTGAAAAATGCAGAGCCGCATATTGGTCAACAGATAGTGCTTAAACTCGATGTTTCGGGCTTTTTTGATAGCATTGATTTTGGCAAGGTCTATGGGGTCATGTGCGAGCTTGGATTTTCTAAGCCTGCCACAACGCTGTTGACAAATATATGCACTTATAATAGCATACTGCCGCAGGGTGCGCCAACATCTCCGCAGATATCGAATTTGGTGATGAAAAGATTTGATGAGAGGATAGGCAAGTGGTGTGGAGAGCGTGGCATAAATTACACAAGATACTGTGATGATATGACATTTTCAGGTAGAAAAGCTGAGCTTAACGCCAAAGAGATAACGCAACTTGTGAGCAGGGCGTTGCGGAAAATGGGGTTTAAGCTGAACATGAAAAAAACGACGCTTATCGGCTCATCGCAACGTCAGCAGGTAACGGGGATAGTAGTCAACGAAAAGGCGCAGATCTCGTCGAAACAGCGTCGGGAGATACGTCAGGAAATATATTACTGTGAGAAATACGGAGTTTCCCAAAGCCTGTTTTTCAAAGGTGCTGACATTACGCCTGAGAAGTACATAAATTCGCTGCTTGGCAGGATATCCTTTGCATTGCAGATAGACCCTGCGGACGTGAAAATGCATGAGTATTTCAAGGTGGCGAAAAAACTCAAGAGTGAGGTGTGCGGGGAAAAGTAGGGCAGAACATGGAAGGTATGAAACTTCAGATAACAAAAGCTCGGAAACAGCACAATGTGCTATCTCCGAGCTTTAAGCTTTGGTGACCCGTACGGGAATTGAATTAATCCGCACACCTGATGCGGTCTTTAGTAAAATGCGAAAAAGCCCGATTTTGCGGCGTTTTAGAGCAATGCAATTGTAGTGATTTTAAGCCGATTTCGGTGATTTTTAGCACAAATAAGTGGCAAACAAGTGGTTGAAAGTGGCGCATTTCTACCAGGAAGAGTACCGTATGCGTAATGACAGCAGGCGGTCATTTCCCAGAAGCGGTTTATCGAGTGTGGTCATCTACCTTGCGAGGCAGAAGCACAAGTCATGTTAAGCTGATCTTTCTGCTGATATTATATCATTTATTTGTCAGATAGTCAATCATTCAACAATTCATTAAAACATTAATCCTATCATCTTTTGTATGCTTTGCATATATTAGGGGGTATGTTTTCTACGTCCCAAATCTTAACTGTCCAATAATTTACACCACAAATTTCTGAGAATGTGATATAATATAGATAAAGCAAAATCAGGATGGAGGTACAATATGAACTTTGATAATCACAATAACAATGAGGATATGTTTGAAGATTATATGGTGTATAAGATGTCTACAGAAGATACACCCTCCTCATCTGTCAGACACGATTATTCCGGCGCAAAGAAAAAGAGTGGCTCAACTTTTGGAGCAGTTATAGGAGCGATACTATTTCTGCTGTTATTAAGTTTTATACTTGAAGCATTTGAGCCCAGATGTGCAGAACCCGGCTGCAGCAACAAGGTTAGCAGCGAAGGCGATTACTGCACCATACATAGGATGCAGCACAGATCATCGGGTGATTATTCACCGTCCGACACTTACACATATACCACAGCAGCTACCACCCGATATACAACTGCAAAAACTATAACTCAGCGGCCGCAAAAGAAAAAGACCACAACAACTAAAAAAACCGATCCGTATGATGAAAGGGATTACACCGATCCAGAGGATTTTTATGAGGATCTCTATGATGAATTCTTTGATTATGAAGATGCCGAAGATTATTACGATGAGTGGGATTAGATCATAAGGAGAAAATGATTATGTTAATTAAGGATTATTTGACAAATGAAGTTGAAAAGATCATCGCTATGCTTGACTTTGAGGATTTCCCCGAAATGCACAAATACCTCGCAAGCATAATGGACGAGGAGGGCTTTGTGCGGACAAGCTCTTATGAAATCGCAAGTTCTCTTATCAAATGTGATGAGCCGCAAGAGTTACCTGGATTTATGATAGATTTCATTACCGACCTTTATGAATCCGAAATAGCCGACGGAAATGCCGATGCTATGAATGATCTTGGCTCTCAGTATTACGACGGCAGCAGAGGGTTTGAGCAGAGCATTGAAAAAGCTGTTAACCTGTATCAGCAAGCTGCAGAAAACGGTAGCAGACAGGCGCAGGAAAATCTCGGATACTGTTACTATTACGGCAGGAATATGGACAGTCCCGATTACGAAAAGGCATTCCACTATTTTGCTCTCGGTGCATTTGACGGGCATCTTATCTCGCTTTACAAGATCGGAGATATGTATCTTAACGGCTATTACGTTTCAAAGAGCGAAAAGGAAGCCTTTGTGATCTATATGCGCTGCCTTGAAACCATGACTGATGAGGTCGCTGAAATAGTTGCGGGTCCGGTATATCTCAGGCTTGGGAAGATGTTTCTTTATGGTATCGGTACAAAGAAGGACTATAAACATGCACTGGCCTGCTATCAGAGAGCCGAGGCGTTTATATACGATATGGTCGCAGGCGGAAATGTGATGTACAGAAAGAGCCTTGATGCTGCAATAAAAGGACAGGATAAAGCAAGAGAAAAGCTGATGGAAAACCTGCCTGATGACGAATGGGTATTTGACAGTTGATCGTACCATGTTTCGGAGCAGGGTTTTATTGAAAGACAAACATAAATAATAAAGGTCGCTGTTCAATCTATGGTTGATCTGTTTATGTTAAACTAGAAATGCAGAAAAAGGGCTTCAAAAATACACAACAGGGGCGCTCCTTCTATGCGCAAACCGAGCCCCCACACGTTAATCTTGTGCTGACCGGGCTATGCACTTTTTCGAGCCCATTTTATGCACTTTCCGCTTGACAAACACACGGTAAGAGAACGGAATATAAATGAATATAAAGGGAGAGATATTATGAAGAACAGCGTTAAAAGAACAACAGCAGCTATACTGGCGACAGTGATGATAGGCACAGGAATGTATGCACCTATCGCCGATCACGGAGCTTGACCTTACAGAAGAATACGAGACATATAAGGAAGGAAATGATAAAAATGTTAGCACAGAAAACAGGTGACAGCTTTTTTGAGATAGATTTTTCACGCAAATGTTATGCGGCAAATCGTTCATCGGTCACGCTGTATAAAATCTGCGGTGAGAGCGGATATATCAATCTCGGCAAGGTTTTTGAGGGAACAATAATGGAGTGCAAACAGTTTGTTTATGATAATATCTCACACCTAGACGACCCTGCTGAACACTATTTTGGCAATTATCCTGCACTTGTGCAGCAGTGCGGCTAAAACGCTGTATAAAGCGTTATGATTTTAAACGACAAATTTACAAACTATGATCGTTCTAAAATTGATTACAACGCATTTTAGAGGGCATACAGAGCATCTCACAATAAATCTTTTATATACTGCATGAGGAGAGAAATGTGATGCTGTACACACCTGAAGGTATGTACCTTCCTTTAAATGCATCACTAGACTTAGGTTGAAGAAATTCTTCCTACGTTAATTAGGTCATGACACCTTTGGTTATCGGACTAGACCATTGCAACTGTCATTTACAATTAAGTTGAGTGGGAGTAAGAACAGCTCTGTGTTGTAAATGTAAAAAGCCTAATTAACATTGTCGAAGTCAAGTCGAATTTTTAGTTTGGTAACGGAACTAAAATACGCATTACAGTCTGATATGTACTGTCTTATAGAGTAAAACATATCTAATCTAAGAAAGGAGTCAAAGACAGATGGTGGTATATGTGCTAGATGTGAATGGAAATCCTATGATGCCAACATCAAGATTTGGCAAAGTTCGTAGGTTATTAAAAGACAAGAAAGCTAAGGTAATTAGAAGGAATCCATTCACAATTAAACTTTTATACTCTTCCTTCGTCAATAAGTCCTGAAAGTCTTATCCAGTCAGGTCTGTTGAAGTTCGTTCCGCTGTATCCATCATCTATCTAAAAGCCGTCTTTGATACAATTCTATTTTTACATAAAAACGGGTTCAAATTTCTCGGACGGGTTCAAATTTTGTAACCTTTCCGTAGATAAGGCTCGGAATTTTCAATTTTATCATATTGCTATCAGAAACTGGCGTTATAATGGTTTCTGATATTTTTTCTTTTTTATCCGACACTTTGGCGTTCTCAATTGTATTAGTAGTGAAAGGAGGGCAAGGCAAGATGTCAAAATCTTTGTTGCGTACGGACAAAGAGATTGCGGAGATCTACAAACGCCACAGTAAAACTGTTTATCGCGTCTGCTTTGCTTACATGAAAAATCCTGCTGATACCGAGGATGCAGTTCAGGATACATTCTTCCAGCTAATCAAGAGCGGTCCCGCTTTTGAAAGCGAAGAACACGAAAAGGCATGGCTTATCAGAACTGCCACGAACATTTGCAAAAATGTCCTGCGGCATTGGTGGCGCAGACACGAGAACATCGAGGATTTCTACAATCTCCCCAGCTCAGAAAATATCGAAACAGATGATATTTTCCAAGTGGTTATGGAACTCCCCGAAAAGTATAAGACCGTGGTCTATCTGTATTATTATGAAGGATATACCAGCGTGGAAATCGCAGGCATCCTGAAAAAGCCGCAATCGACAATCCGTAATTATTTGCACGAGGCTCGTGCCATCCTCAAAGAAAGGTTAGGTGATGATTTCGATGAAGAACAATAAAATCATTACTTCTTGGGACAAAATCGAACCGAGCGATTCTGCAAATGATCGTATGCTTTCTGCGATTTTAGAGAAGAACCGTTCTGTTCATGACAGAAAGGATAAGGTGAACTATATGTCACAGAGAAAGAATTTCAAAAAGTTCCTGATTCCAGTTGCCGCTTGCCTGGTAGCCATAGTCGCAGTAACAGGAATTGTTGGCAGCAATATGGGATGGTTTGGTTCTAAAGGTTATACTGTTAATCTTGCAAACGGTGACTCCATTGTCTATCACATCGGAAGTACCAACGTGGCAAGTATTCATGTCGGCTATCCCGTTTCATCGCGTAAACTGACAGATGCAGAATTGGACGCCATACTTCCTGAAACCACTGAACGAAGATCAGCCATCGGAACTTTCCGAGAGGAAAACGGGGAGCTGCTCCGAGTCGAAGGAAAACTCGGTGATGCGACAATCATATTTGCCCAGGATAATTTTCCAATAAGCGATGTGGTTCTGGAAGGAAACGAAAGCAGCTCATCGGTAAACGGAATTCCTGTCACTACGGGATACTTTGTTACCAGTCCCAACAGCAGAGGTGAGCAATCCGCAATATTCTTCGCTTCGTTCTCTATTGGAAATACGAATGTCTATGTGGAGTGTTATGGAGACAAAAGCGATGCAGATGCGGTAAGTCAAGAAACGGCAGATTTGATTTTCAGCATCATAACAAAAGGTGAGCCCGATTTTTCGGCTATTACAAAGTAAGACAGAAAAGCTCCCCACATCGGTTCAAAGTGAGCCGTTGTGGGGAGTAATCTTTATACTCGGATTTCCAATCCGTTATGGAAGGTAACCCGGATGTCATCTTTGCCGTAGACCGTGATGAAGTCGCACATTGCGTACCAGGTGCCTTCCTCAAAGTAATCGACCTGCTCCGGCAGCGACCGCAGCACCTTCATGAAGTTCTCCATCATCTGCCGCTGTGCCTGCCGCTTGGTAATTTCAGCCTGTGTCTCGTCCAGCTTTTCCTTCGCCGCATCGAATTTCTGTACCAGAGCATCGTAGCGTTTTCCGTATTCTTCCTGGTCTTGTGCGACACGGGCATTTTCGTCAATGCGCTTCTGCATCAGTTCAGCGACTGCGTTCATCTCGCCGTTCAGCCGACCCGCCTCCGCTTCAAGCTCATCAGTCAGGAAAGCGAAATCCTTGATTTCTTCAAAACCAACAATGATGAGGTCGCGTTCTTTTCCGAGAATGTTCAAAGCCAAGGTAACCAATCTGATTGTTCATAGCAAACTTCTCACGAAGTGCCTTAACACTTGTGTGGTCACGATCTACGATGGTGTAGTAGCTGAAATCACCGAAAGCAATCGGTGAATTTCCTGCAGTAGCATTAGGCATAAATTCTGAAATAAGTACTTCCTTGCCAAGAATGGTATCGTTGTTGTGATTCCAGATGAAGTTACCATCTGTGTCCTTGATTTTGCGAAGAGCAAGTGCAGTTTCATCGTTCATAAGCCATTTACCATTCTTTCTGTATTCAGGCTTAACTGAGAAATAAAGAGAAACAACATCATCGAATGTAAGTGCAGTTGCTGTTGCACCTACCTTAGCACCACCATAAGCAGAAAGAATGCCCACAGGTTCAGAAGTACCATTGCCTGCGATAAATGCTTTTTCTTCTGCACGAGAGAATGCCTTGGCAAGGTGTGAAATCATATGCTTTTCAAGGTTGTATCCCGGACTGTAAACGAAGTCCTCGTCCATACGGATAACTGCTGCAAGCTTGTGACTGCCGATGGAATACTGTGTAAAGTCATCCATTCCTTCATAGATAGGAATAGCCTCACCTTCAGGAACCCATGAAGCAGTATCATCACAGTCCTTTGCCCAGAACTTATGGTCACCCTGATTGAAGATTACAGTTCCCATCTTACGAAACATACTCTCTTTGGCTAATGCCTTTGAAAGCTTGTCTGATGCATAATCAGGAAGTTTACTTGAACCCATTGGTGTCTTGCCTTTACGAAGTACAGCGTCTGAGACAGGACGGAACTTCATGGCATCCCAAAACGCCTTATCGTACTCAGGGTCATGTGTAGTAATAAAATTCGTATTCATATAAAATATCCTCCAATTAATTGGTTTTGATTAAGGGGTAATTACCCTTTTGATTTCGCTTTTCTTGTGCGTGAGAGGGGACGCCGTTCCCCGTGGTGCAGAGTTGTAGAGATTCAGAACGCCCCTCCCATGCATTTTACTTATTCGTCATTGCGTCTTTCAGTTGAAAGCTTGTAATGTTCACAAAGTTCAGCCAAGTCTTCGCTATCATGAATGTCAAAGTCACGATGTCCACCATTCATGTGGAAGTGGTAAGCCTTTGAGATAGTCAAACGAACGTCATCTGGTGTATAAAGGACAAGCTTGTTATGAACTTTGAAGTGTTTATCAAAGAACTCTTTTGTCAACATTCGGTGATCCTCCTTTCTTCGTAATCACAGCTGTGGCAGGATGTGGCAGATGATTTCAGCCAGATAAAAATATAAAACCTTACGTGATAGGGCTTAAAATACCTGCCACAAGTTGCCACAAAAAAATAATCATAGTAATGGCACAACATAATCCTTTAAGGAAAATCCAATCAGGATTGTGGTTTTGTCACCACCTGACTGTGGTCTTTTTCTTTCTACACGACCAAACTTTCGTAGCTCGTGCAGGAAGTTTCTGTTGTTCTCGCAGTAACATCCGTTATCACAGCACCATCTTCGGTACTCTTCATATACCGCAGCAGTCTTGACTTCGGCAGTTGCATCAGCCTCAAGTCTTTCTTCTGCAAACTGAGCAAGTTTGTCACTTTCGTATTGATAAGCACTAATAGCTGCAGTTATAGATGATGGTTGTTTAAATCCTTCTTCTTGAAGAATTCGATATCCTGCTATAAGCCAGTTAAGAATTGCACTCTGTGTTTGTGATCTTGCAAATTCCTCTTTGAGAGTTCTGTCCTGTTCCCAAGGCTCGAAGTGTCGGTCAAAGGGAATGATGATAACTCTGTTAGAAGAAAACATCGTCATATCAGAAATCACGGGAAGATAGTTGGTGTTGATATAAATCTTGAACTGTGGTTCAAAATCAAAACTGTTCTCATTGAGAAATCTTGCGTTAAGAGTGTCATTGCCTGTCATGTTTTTTACCTGTGCAGCATTAAGTACAAGTCCACGGCTGGGTTCTGCTATCAGGTGAGTAAACCTCCACATTCAGTTTTTCGTTTTTCTTATCCATACATCTGTATGACCTCCTTCCTTAAGGACTTTTTCTGTCCTTCTATCTGTTAGCCTTGAGAGAAGATGAAAAAGGACGCTTTTTTGAAAAAAGATAAAAAAATATCCCAAGACCACATGAGGTAGTCTTGGTGAGTAGAAAAATTCATAATTATATGCTATAATAATGCTATATCACTGACATATAGCTTATAAAGGAGATTGAAATATGACTTATTCAGAAGAAATCAAGAAAATCCGTCAGAAATGTTTCTTATCACAAGAAGCATTCGGACGAGAATTAGGCGTTTCTTTTTCCTCAATCAATCGTTGGGAAGGTGGAAAAAGTAAACCTAATATGTCCGCAATGAAAAAGATTAAAGAATTCTGTGAGGCACAGGGGATTGATTTTAGTGCTTTAGAAGAACAATGGATGAACACCGGAAAGGATGATAAATAATATGGCTAAGAAAGCTACGAAAAAGGCTGCTGATAAAGCCTTGAACATAGATAACATTTTATTTAACTGCCGTGATATTCTGCGTGCAGCTAGAAACTCAGGATCATTCTTTGAAAAACGTGACATGATGCTTACACTTGTATTCCTTCGCTTTATCGGAGAAAAATACGAAGATGGTATCGAAAACTTACGTAATACCTTGATTGAACAGGGACTTGACCCGGATGACGAAGACATCAGAGCAGCATTCTTTGATGATGCTACATTTGCAGATGGAACATATAACCTTCCGCCTGAAGCTCGTTGGTCTACTATTATAAATACACCTGCACCAAGCCTTAATGTTGCACTTGATACTGCTCTTCATAGTATCGCAACTACTTCTAAAGAGTTGAAAGGTTGTTTTATTGAAGGTACATTCACTTCTCGTAACCTCGGTGCAAATGACATCAAAAAGCTTGTAGATGAAGTTAATAAAATAAGCCACAAGGCTTTTGGTGAAGAAAAAGACTTGATTGGTCATGTATATGAATACTTCCTTCAGGAATTTGCAGTTAATGCTACTAAAGAAGAAGGCGAATTCTACACACCACATGACGTTGTTCAGCTTATTGCATCTATGATTGAACCTTATGACGGAACTCTTTATGATCCGGCTTGTGGCTCTGGTGGTATGTTTATCCAAAGTGCTGAACTTGTGAAATCAAAGCAAGGAAGTATATCCAGTGTAAATGTTTACGGCCAAGAAAAAGAGGCAGCCACTTATCGACTTGCAAAAATGAACCTTGCTCTTCGTGGAATCAGTCATCATCTTGGTGGCATGAGTGATTCTTCTTTTACAAATGATCTTCATAAAGGATTGTATTTCGACTATATTATGGCAAATCCGCCTTTCAATCTTAAAGGTTGGTATGATGAGAACTTACAGAATGATGCTCGTTGGGCAGATTATGTAACACCACCGGAAAGCAATGCCAACTATGCGTGGATTTTACATATGCTTTCTCATCTTAAAAAGTCAAATGGTGTTGCAGGATTTCTGCTTGCTAATGGTGCATTAAATGATAGTGACACTTTAGAAATTAGAAAAAGACTGATTCAAAATGATAAGGTTGAGGCTATTATCGTTCTTCCAAGAGAATTGTTTATTACCACTGATATCAGTGTTACTTTATGGATTCTTAATCAGAATAAAAAAGGTGGTAACTATCATGGTAGAAATCTTCGTAACCGTGAACACGAAATACTTTTCATGGATTTGCGTACCTGGACAGAAAACCCTGTAAAACGCCAGAGCAAAAAGAAAGTTTTTCTTTCTTCAAATGATTCCAAGGATACTGAAGATATTACAATTAACCTTACTGGTCAGATTGAAAGAGCATCTGCAATCTATCATACATGGCAGAACGAAGGTACAGATGGAACAAATTATGAAGTGCCAGAGTTATATCGTTCTATTCGAGTATATGATAATCAATTATCTGAAGAAGAAAAGAAAAACGGCATTCCAACAATTGAAAATAAAGATTGGGCATTAACTCCAAGTAAGTATATCGAGTTCATTGACCACGATTTGGATATCGACTATGAAAAGGAAATGTCTCGCATTCAGATGGAAATGCAGGATATTTTGAAAGCAGAACAGAAATCCCAGCAGATGCTGGAGGACGCATTTAGGGGGATTGGTTATGAAATTAACTAAATATAAACTTGGAGAACTGATTGAATTATGTGATGAGCGTAATTCCGAAAACAAATATACGGCAGAAGATGTACGTGGTATTTCAACTGAAAAAATTTTTATTGAAACAAAAGCAAACTTAAACGAAGTAAGTATGACATCATATAAAATTGTAAGAAATAATCAATTTGCGTATGTTGCCGACACTTCAAGAAGAGGAGATAAAATTGCTGTTGCATACAACACAAATCAAGAAATCTTAATATCCTCTATTTATACAGTGTTTGGAGTAAAAAGACCTGAATTGCTTAATGCAACATTTCTATTTATGTATTTTAATCGTCCTGAGTTTGATAGGTTTTCACGGTTTAATTCTTGGGGTTCTGCAAGAGAAACTTTTAGTTGGGAAGATATGTGCGATATGGATGTAGAACTACCACCAATCGACATTCAGCAAAAGTATGTGGATATCTATAATGCTATGGTATCAAATCAGGAATGCTATGAGCGTGGCTTAGAGGATTTGAAGTTTACCTGCGATGCGTATATTGAGGATTTGAGAAGAAAAATACCTTGTGAGGAGATTGGACCGTATATTACAAGAGTAGATGTTAGAAACGGTGAAAATGGAACAAAAAACGTTATGGGAGTTAGCACAAGTAAGGAGTTCAGAGAACCTACATCAAAGGTTAATAGAAATGAACTGGCTAACTATAAGGTTGTTAAGCCAAGACAAATTAGCTTTGTACAGACTACTCACAATGAAAAAGTGTTCTGCAATGCTTTCAATAATACTGATGAAGATATTGTAGTAACTTCAGTAAATGAAGTGTTTTACACTAATGAAAATTATTTATTGCCAGAATATCTGGTTATGTTTTTCAATCGTACCGAATTTGACAGATATGCAAGATTTCATTCTTGGGGTAGTGCAAGAGAAACATTTACATGGGATGATTTGATTAAAGTTAAGATTCCTATCGCAGATATAAATATTCAGAAAGATATCGTTGATATTTTCACTGTCTATAAAGAACGAAAAAGCATTAACAATAGACTCAAAGCACAAATCAAAGATATCTGTCCTATTCTGATAAAAGGCTCTATTGAAGAAGCGAGAAAGGAGGCATAGCCTATGGCTAAGCTAAAAGACTACAATGGTCATTTTTGTGAATCCGATTATGAATATGCTTTCATCAGCTTTCTTGAAAAAGAAGGCTGGAACTATCTTGCGGGCAACAAAATAAATCGTGTCACAAAAAATGATGTGTTGATTGCTGACGATTTTAAAACATTTATTTCAAATACAAATAAGGATTTGAATGAAGATGAAGTATCACAAATATTTGATAATGTGCGTCTTGTAGGAGCTGAAAGTGATTTTGCTACACTTCATAAGGTTTATGGCTGGATGGTAGATGGTGTTCAGTTTACTCCTCAAAATGGACTTGCTAAGATGGTAAATCTGATTGATTTTGAAAACCCTGAAAACAATATTTTTAGAGTTGTTAATCAGTTTACTGTGGAATACATGAATAATGGACAGAAAGAAAATCGTAGACCTGATGTGCTGTTATTTGTGAATGGTATGCCGCTTTGTGTGGTTGAACTTAAAAATCCTGGAGATGCTCATGCTACTGTGTTTGATGCATGGGAGCAGATAAATATTCGCTATTGGCGAGATATTCCACACCTTTTACATTACTGTCCCCTTGCTTGTATTTCTGACGGAGTTAAAACAAGACTTGGTACAGTCCGTACACCTTATGAACATTTCTATGCTTGGCGTAGAGTAAATGACGGTGACGAAGTATCTACTTTACCATTTGCAGAAACAGAAACGATGATTAAAGGTGTTTATAGCCCTGCTCGTTTCCTTGAATTATTTAGAGATTATATTTACTTTCAGGATAGGATTTATGACCATGAAGAAGTGGAAATCGTCTGCCGTTACCCACAGTTCTTTGCATCTAAATTATTAAAGCAAAGTATCATTAATTCTATCGTTGACGGAACTGGTAAAGGTGGTACATATTTTGGTGCAACCGGATGTGGAAAGACTTATACAATGGCTTTCCTTGCACGCCAGCTTGCACTTCGTTGCACGGATATCCCTGCTATCGGTTCACCAACGATTATTCTTATTGTTGACAGGGAAGAATTGCAGAAACAAGGTGCAAAGCTTTTCACAAAGAGTAAAGAGTTCTTAAACCTTGGTGAAGTATCTGTTGTTAAAAATAGAAAGCAATTAAGAGAAGAACTTGGAGCAAGACAAAGTGGTGGATTCTATATCTGTACCATTCAGAAGTTCTGCGACCGAGAAGATGACAAAATCGGTCTTATCAATGACCGTAAGAATATTATATGTTTTTCTGATGAGGCTCATAGAACACAACTTGAGCATTCAAAGAAGATTCAGTTCAGCAAAGATGCTGACGAAAATATGAAAGCTATGGTGTCCAAACCTTATGCAAAAGTCTTAAAAGAGGCATTTCCACAGGCTACATTTGTAGGCTTTACAGGTACACCAATAGCAGAAACCTATCAGACCTTCGGTGAAGAAATTGACCGCTACACAATGGATCAGGCTGTTGCCGATGGACTTACTGTGCCTATCAAGTATCACCCTCGTATTGCCAAGGTGTTACTTGATAAAGAAAAGGCAACAGAGATTGAAAACTACTATAAAAAATGTGCCGATGATGGTGCCACATATGATGATATTGAGGCAAGCAAACGTGCAATGAGTTCTATGGAGGTTATCCTTGGTGAACCATCAAGACTCGAAAGACTAGCTGTCGATATTCATGACCACTATGTTTCTGCTTGTGACCAAGACCCTGACAGAATACAGAAAGCTATGGTTGTATGTTCAAGCAGAGCAATTGCCTATGCACTTCTTCTTAAATTCAAAGAAAAATATCCTGAATGGTTTGAAGAAAAGAAAGTGCCTGATGGTGTTGTTGTGTCTGATGAGGAATTAAAAAAATTAAAGCCTATGCCATTTATAGCTATGGTTTCAAGTGTTGGAAGTAACGATGAACCGGAAATGTACAACTATCTTGGTGGTGTTAAGAATGATAAGCGTTCAGAAGAACTTGACGCATCGTTCAAACAGGAAAAATCAAACTTCCGCATTGTTATCGTTGTTGATATGTGGATTACAGGATTTGATGTTCCTTCGCTTACATTCCTGTATAATGATAAGCCTTTAAAGAAACATCTGCTTATTCAGACTATTAGCCGTGTAAACAGAAAATTCCCTGGTAAAAGCCACGGGATGATTATCGACTACATTGGTATTCGTGACAATATGCGTGAAGCCATGAAAGTTTATGGTGGTAATACATCTGTTGCACCAACTGCCGATGATGTTGAACAGGCTACAATGATTTTTAGAGAAGAACTTGAAGTTCTCAAAACTCTGTTTATTGATCATGACTTGGCACCATTCCTTAATCCGGAATGTGACCCTGTAGAGCGTTATATGTTGCTTGCGAAAGCAGCCGAGTATGTATTTTCATCAACACAGGAATTAAGCAGCGAAAAGGGAAAAGTATCATTCAAGACATATTTCTTGCAGACTGTAAAAAGAATGCGAACAGCTTTTGATATCTGCCAGCCTTCTGGTGAACTTGGCGAGGAAGAGTCTGCACTTGCACAGTGCTTTATGGCTATTGCAGGATTTGTTCGCAAGATGAGTGGAACAAGTGATGTAGATGCAGATACAATGAATCGTGCCGTATCAAAAATGGTTGAAGAGGCTCTTAAATATAATCAGGTTGAAAGTGTTCTTGAAAGTGGCGAGGAAGAAGATATCTTCTCTCCTGAGTATTTCGAGAAATTGTCTGATGTTAAAATGCCTGCAACAAAGCTTGAACTTCTTATCAAAATGCTTCGTAAGCAGATTAAAGAATACGCAAAAGTAAATCAGATTGCCGCAAAGACATTCCAAGAGATGCTTGAAAAGACCATTGAAGAATATCACGAAAGACGTAAGCACCTTACTGCTGAAGAAGCCGGAGCAACTCAAGAACAGGCATCTGAAGACATTATTAAGGCTGCTACGGAACAGGCACTTGCAATCTTACGTCAGATGAATGAAAATCGAGAAAGTTTCCGTAAAATCGGATTAACTTTTGAAGAATGATGTTGTATAATAAAACTTGACACAACCAGCAAAACCGAAATATAATAAAAGAAGAAAGGTTGTGTTCAGAATGGGAACAGGAAAACAGTACAGTGAGGAATACAAAAAAGAAGCGGTGAAATTAGCAAAAGAGATAGGGAATAAGGCGGCAGCCGAGGAGCTGGGAATCCCCAAAGGAACTATCGGGACGTGGGTAAGCAAAGCCAAAGCCGGCGAGATAGACAAAGGTGCAGGCACACGCACGCCGGAAGAATCCCTTAGCCTTGCACAGCAGCTGAAAGAAGCAAATAAACGCATTAAAGAGCTTGAAAAGAAAAATCGTCATTTGGAAGAAATGAATGAATTCTTAGAGGATGCCGCCGCTTTTTTCGCAGCGAGCCGTCACAAGTCGGGAAAACAGAACGATTGATGTTCATAGCCCAAAAGACCGATGACGGCAGAATCACCGGTAAAATAAGCTTTTATTGTAAGGCATCGGAAGTCAGCAGACAGGCTTTTTACGACTATCTTGACCGCAAAGATGAGCCTTGGAAGTATCAGGCGCTCACTTACAGGCAGGAAATCGGAGAGTTTACGGACGTTCATGTGCCTTCAGAAGGCACAGTCCGTAAGGTTATGGAGGAGATAAATCTCATACATAAGCCGAAACGCAAGCCGGGCGGAATAACCAAAGCTGACCGCGAAGCACGTAAGTCGGACGATCTTCTTAAACGTGATTTTATGGCTGATGAGCCGTTCAGAAAGTGTGTTATCGATATTACGGAAATGAAAGCAAAAGACGGAAAACTCTATGTTTCCGCAGTTTTCGACTGTTATGATCTGATTCCGAACGGACTTGCGATGGCTGATAATATGCGTGCTGAGCTTTGCTCACAAACGGTTAAAAATGCGTGCCTGTGCTATCCTGCAATCCGAGGAGCAATTGAAATTGTGCTATATGTGTCCACTATTAATAAAGAAAATACACAGCCCAACAAGGTTTTGGACTTATTCTATGTCCGTCAGGACAAGTTTCCACATACACAACGTGATAAACGTCGCTATTCTGTTTGTACTCATAGTCCATCTGTTCCTTGAGGAGTTTGGTTATATCATCAATATTCTTATCGTCAAAAGGTATTATAAATACATCATTATAGCTGCCGTTTTCAGGTGTGAGTTCATTTTCTAGAATTGAAAATAATTCTTCTACTGTGTTATAATCAATGCCGTACTTCCAAAACTCCGTATAATGTTCCTTAATATACGTCGCCTTTTCTCTTGAATATGCTGTAAGTTCTGCCTTCATTGCATCTATGTCAGCCTGTGTTATTTTGCCACTTCTCGTCGTGGCAGCAACAACTTTTGAATATTTACCATAATGGTTATTGCATTTCTTCTTATCGTCCTTCTTGCAAGCCCTTATTTTAAACTGGTACTCTGTCTGTGGCTTGAGTTTCTTAATGGTGTAGGACGTTCCTGTGGTCTTACCTATCTCCTTCCACTCACCGCTTATGTATTGGAAAACACAATAGTTTGTACAGCCAATTTTCGTCCACGAAAGCTTAATGCTGTCTGAATTTACAGAAGATACTTTCAATCCCTTGCAAGGCTGTGGATTTGTGGCGGTGTTCCAGTTGGAAGAATAAGAGCCATATAATTTTTTACCATTTACCTTCTTATATGCCCTTACCTTAAAATTCTCTCTCGTGGCATTTGGAAGCTTCTTTACGGTGTACGTTGTGCTTTTTGTATCAGCGACCTTATTATACTTTCCGTTCTTACGCATATACACGGTATAACCGCTTGCACCCTTGACCTTGCTCCATTTAAGCTTTATCTCGCTGTTGCTTAAAGTGTTAGATTTAAGACCTGTTACCTTACCGACACTTGCCGCCTCTGCGGTTATTGATGTTTGAGAAAAAAGATTATAGTGATCGGCGATAGGTGCATACATTCCTGTGCCTATCATCATTGTCGCCAGTATAGCTGCTGTTGTTCTTTTAACGCTGTTCTTCATAATATCTCTCCCTTTATATTCATTCATAAGCCCCGATATATTCCGTTCTCTTACCGCATATCGGACACGGTATCATATTGGTGCAGGTTCTACATTTGTCGAAGTATCAGGTAAACAAATTGCAAATATGGATTTGATGATGCCGACAACAATAGAGGAACAACAGAAAATCGGCTCATATTTCTGCAATCTCGACCACCTCATCACCCTTCATCAGCGTAAGCTATAAAAAGTCATTTTTGCATTCATTTCATTGTAGCATACTTTTCATATTTTTTCAATATATGTTTACATTTTTTAACCTAAATGTAACACACACCTGCCTTTAACAGTGGCTAAAACGCCAGTTAATCAGTAAAATGATTCTAATTTATCACTTCTCCCCAAATCCACCACTCAATTTTCATCACATCTGCCACTACCATTCCATGAATAATTGTGATATACCGTACTTACAAACCAATCACGGAGGTATCAAAAATGAACTATATAAAAGACCTTTACTACGGCAATTTAGGCTTTTCGACGCAAAAATTCGGGACAATTCGCAGTATGCCAAGCTGATGAAAACCGAGACTGATCTGTATGACCGGATAATCAAAATTCTCGGAGATGAAAACGGTGAACTGCTCAAAAAGATGTGTGACACCCAGTTTTAGCTTAACGATGTAATGTCCGTGGATAACTACTCAGCCGGATTCCGTGACGGCGAAAAGCTGATGATTGACGTGCTCCTCGGCAAGAATGAAAATCTGAGTAAGTTGTAGCTCTCCGTCAAAATCCGCCGTACAAAGCTTACATCCTCGCAAATGCCGTAAAACCCGCACTTTATGAGTAATACCACGCCTCAAAAAAAGCATACAATAGCGTACAAGCGTACTACAGCCACTCCGTTGTAATATGCTTGTTTGTTTTGTGTTATGCAAATGTAATGCGAGCCGAAACCTTGCAAAACGCTGAGAATACTGGGCAAATAGCTCTTTGTAATGCGGTAATACGGAGCAAAAATGGAGTACGCATACTGCCTGAATTCCCATTCTGGAAACTCGATAGAACATAGGTCAGTCAATATACTCTTTCAACTTTTTCAGAGCCGACTTAACGCCCTTTTCCACCGTGCCAGCGTTAACGCAGAACTCCTCCCCAATTTGTTCAAAGGTCTGCGGAGCGCACCCGATGCCAAAATACATTCGGATATATTCCGCTTGCCGATGACTTAGAATGTCGTCCAGACTGTCCGCCAACAGCATGGCAAAAGCCTGATTTTCCTGCTCCAGCATTAGATCTTCGGGATTCAGACAATCGGACTTAAGCTTATCTTCAAGCTTGTCATCCTGCATACCCTCACCGCTTTCAAGCATTGATTGGTACTCATCAATGCTTGTTTTCTCTTTTGTGCTTAAAATCAGCAACTCCTCGGATTTGTCCGCTGATATTTTGAGTATTTGACTTACGATTTCAATAAGTTCTGATGTGTTGCTTTCGGCATTGGCTGAAACGATTTTCCTCACCTTTCCTATCTGCTTGTTCAAATAAGGCGAAATACTCACCGTATCGAGAATAAAGCGGAGTTCTTCGAGCATTTTCAACTTAACACCCTTGCAGGCATATGTCCAAAAAGGCACACCGCTGTTCTCGTCAAAGGTCTTCGACTGCTCAATCAGTGAAATGTAGCCGACCTTCTGTAAGTCCTCAAAAGCCTCAAATGCAAGATTGTATGATTTTGCAAGAGAATGTGCAAGTGCGTATACGTTGCGGTAATTATCCTGAATCAGCTGTTCATTTGTGTTCTTGGTCATTGTTCTCCCCCGATATTTAATGTCTTGTAAAGCGTGTGCTTTTCAAAAAGCTGTTCGAGCGTTTTGTACGTTATCAGATTTCCATTCTCGTCACTTTTGCCCCGAATTGCCTTGTCACGCATGGTTTCAAGGTAGTGCAGAATTTTGTCGTAATCCGCATCCGAAATACTTCCTCGGAATTTCTGCTGATAATATTTGTTCCTTGCCTTGTGGTAGGTCTGGATAATCGGATTGTTCTCAGCCTTTTCCTTGTGCTTGTTTTTCGCGCCAATCTGACGGCAGGTTCTGTTGGGATTTTCGGGAGACTTTTCATTGCAGTAAAACGTCTTGTAGCTGTCAGTCGCAAGGAAAAAACGTCCGCAGTGGTGACAGCGAAAAGGCGCTCTGCCGTGCTGCATTCCTCTGAAAAAATCGTATTGAATAACGCTTTGCGCATTATGAAATTCGCAGGTATCAACCACCCATGTCTTGTCTTTATCATCGGGGTCGATCATTCCCGAAACGCCGATATTTACGTCCATGGTTTCACGAACTCTTGCCTTTTCATAGTACGGCACGCTCGCCATCAGCTCACTCGAAAGTGTAGAATATTCGTTAAACGCACCCCACGCAATCGCATAGTTGCTTTCGTCACGTTTCTTAAGCCGTGTAAAATATTCATCTGACATTTCGGCTATGCAGCAGGCGATTATATAAAGCCCAATCCCGTACCCTGAAAACAACTTTTTGTACCTCTCATACTCCGCAAACTCCTCCGACGTCATATCATACAGCCTGCCGTAGAAAGCCTTGGTCTTCATTATTTCGGCACGCTGTTTTTCTTTTTTCAGGTCAATATTCACATAGCAGTACGGTGGTAAAGTCACCGCAATTTGTTCGATTTCGATTATGCGGTCAACAAATTCCGTCATAGTCTGCTCGTTTTTCATCGCCATATTATTATCTGCAAACCGCGCAAAAGAGACGGTTAAGTCATAAATCTTTTTCATGTCCTCAGCTTTCATATTCAGCAGAGCCGTTGTGATTTCGCCAACCTTCAAAGCTATTTTTGTTGTGAAAATTCTATTCTTGTGAATCAGAAAATAGAAATTAAAAAAACTGTCGTCGGGCATATCGTAATTCGGATTGTTTGAAATTGCATTGTTCATGTCAAGTACCCCTCAAAAGTGTATCTATAGGTCAGCTCTAAAATCCTATGCCGCAGATGTGCGGTGGAGGTTTTTAGCGGTGACCTGTATTTATTATATCACACTTTTTCAGATTTGTGGTAACTTTTATTGTACAATTGATATAAGCATTTGAAACCATGTAGTGAATGGATTTTTTGCCTGTAATGCGATTTGATAAATTAGAAAAAATTCGCCTAATTAATATACAGAGCGAATGATTGACGGAATCTTGAAAATTGAATAATCGGTAACCGAATACGTTATTTCTGACGGAGGGGTGATGAACTGTTCCAGCTACTGAAGATGTACGCCATGACTTTTGTATTTCAAAACGAGCGACAAATACAATCTTCAACCTGCATCTAGCAACTGCAGTTGGCGATGAAAATCAGAAACGGATACTTACGTTTCAGCTTGCTGACATTGCACGTTCTCAAGCGTGATACCAACCGTCGCAAGCAATAGGAACGCTGCTCTATGAGCCTGATAAGCTGTCGGGCGTTCGGCTACTGTTTGAAAGCGCAGGACACACTACAACAACTACATAAATTAAAAAAGGAGTGATGCCAATGTCAGAAATCATGACAGAAGGAAAAAAAGCAAAACTGATTGATGAAACAGTCTACAATGATCCCTACGTTGTTAAAAGCAATTGCCTTTATGAAATGGTTCAGGTGAAAGATCAGGTCGTTCCAATGAAACTTGCAGACTTTGTTCCCACACTTATTTCGGAAATCACCAGAGATGACGGCACAGAGCAAAAGAAAATGTTCAAGGTCGGTGCGGTTCACAAGTCGGGAATTAAACTGTCGGAGCAGATTGTTTCCGCAGACGAAATGCAAAACATGAAATGGCTCTTAAACCGCTGGGGTGCATTGGGTGCTGCACAGCCTAAGCAAAACGTGCTAAGTAAAATCTGCCACGCAATTATGTTAACGAAAGGTGAGGTGAAATTTGAAACTATGTATCTCCAAACTGGTTGGAAGAAGATAAACGGTGAGTATGTGTTCCTGATGCCGACGCAGAACAGTCCGTTTACCGTTGAACTGCAGGGCAAGCTGAAAAACTATTCTTTCACTGAAAAGGGTTCGCAGGAGGACTTGATTTACTTGTCTGCAATGCTTGAAAACAGTTTTGCACCGCAGTGTGTTATGCTACCGCTGCTGGCGGTAACGTTTCTGTGTCCGCTCAATCACTTTCTGAAAAGTGCAGGCTGTGAGCCAAAGTTTGTGACTGCGCTGATTGGTAAGACGGGTAGTCGTAAATCCACACTTGCAGCGCTGTTCCTTTCGTTCTTCGGAAAGTTTTCAGCAAGCGACCTACCGATGTCATTCCACGACACAGCGAATAGCATTTTGAGCAACATATACTATTTAAAAGACGTGTTGACTTGCATTGACGATTTTCATCCGAGCGGAATGTTTCACGAACAGGAGATGAAAAGCATTGCGCAGAATATTTCGCGATACTACGGTGATAGAATTGGTCGTGCGCGACTAAATTCAAAAGCGGAGTTACAATCTTCAAAACCGCCTACAGGCAATGCAATTATCACAGCGGAGTACACTCCTGAAATTTCCGTGTCGGGTTCGGCGAGATGCTTCAATATTGAACTTAATGAAAACGATGTTCAGCTTGATGACCTGTCAGAATATCAGCAGTTAGCAAATGACGGAGTGCTGTGTGGGATTATGCAAAGCTACATTGAGTGGATTAAAAATGTGTATCTTGATGATGAAAGTGCTTTTGTAAAAACACTCGAAGATGTGTTTTTGAAATACCGCAAGTTTTATCTGGACAGGCTGTGTGCAAACAGAAATAAGTTTCACAACCGCACACCCGACATGCTTGCACACTTGAAAATCGGGTTTGCATTTCTGCTTGTGTTTCTTAAATCGAAAAATCAAATCAACAAGTCGGAGCTTGATAAATTTGAAAAGGTGTTCGACGAGATCGTTTTGAAAGCTGTGTCTGCAAACGCAGAAATCATCGAGCTTGAAAATCCGACCACTCGCTTCTGTGAGAAGCTGAAAAGTCTGCTGGACAGCGGCAGGTGCTATGTAGAAACAAAAGGGCTTGACTCCACGCCCCGTCAGAGAAACTGCATCGGCTTGCAGGACGATGAGCACTACTACCTGTTCGCAGACACAACACACTCCGAGGTGCGAAAGCTGTGCGCCGAGCAGGGCGAGCATTTTTCTATTAGCAAAAATGAGCTACTCCGTCAGCTTCGTAAAGAGGGCTTGCTGCTGTCAAGGACAAGCCGCAACACGGTCTCGGTCAGGGATAACTCCAACACAGTAGTGAATGTGGCGATGCTGAATAAGCTAAAGATGGAAGAACGGCTATCGGGCGATTTGTACCGCCCCACAGCCGAGGTCGGATAGTTTAACCAACGAGCCAACAAAACGCCGCTGTGAGCGATTTGTCGGCGTTTGTGAGCGAGGTACAGCAAGATATTTTTTGCAGAAGGAAGATGAGAAAAATGGAGTAAAATCGGCTGTCGGCATATTGCACGGGCCGGGTAAATTCCAAGCGGTTATGACGTAGAGGAATAAGATTGCAGGTTAAAGCGGCGGGGTCGCCGCATTCACAGCGGACGGCAAAGCCGACCGCAATTGCGAGCGTTTGGGCAAGATCTTGTGCAGTATTTTAGGGGGTTGTGGTTTTGGGGTGTGTTACCATAAGAGGGCAACGCTGCGAAATCACGACCGAAATATCAGCGAAAGGACAAAGTCGAACAGTATTAAGGAGGCGTTTTCATGGCGAAAAAAGAAAAACAGGCGGTGTGGCTCTACCCGGAAGTAAAAGAACTGCTGACCATTCATATGGCGGCAGCAAATGCAATGTCGCAGAGCGATTTTATTGAAAAAGCGATCAGGTTTTATGCAGGATATCTTGATTGTAATTCGGAGAATATGACGGAGTATCTCGGCGAAACGGTATCAGCTGTCATTGACGGGATCGTAAAAGGCAGTGAGCAGCGTATCAGCAGAGCATTGTTCAAGCTGGCGGTGCAGTCTGCAATACAGTCGCACATACTTGCGGCGGTGACAGATGTCGATGAAACCGATGTCGGTAAGCTGTACGGAATGTGTACTGAAGATGTGCGCAGGACAAACGGCATTATTGATTTCAGAAATGCCTACAAATATCAGAAGGAGGATTGACCTTGGATAAAATCAGAACAGGGATTTATGTGTCCGGCGATGTGCTTGCAGAGTGTGATGATTATTGTACAAAGCAGGACATCAGCCGTTCGGAACTGATAGAGCAGGCGCTGAAATTGTTTCTTGCAACAAGAGCTATCTCTACCAAGAGTAATGTTCTTGTGCCGGAGCTTGCGGAGTGCATTGCTCAAGCAAGCGATGAAGGCATAACAAAAATATCAAAAGGCTTGTTCAGATATGCAGTCGAGGTTGAAATGCTGATAGCTATTCTCGTAGACACCTTTGAGCTCAGCAAGAACGAGTTGAAGGACATCAGGCGTGAGGCGGTGAACAATGTCAGACGCACAAGAGGAAAGATCAATTTTGATGATCTGATAACAAGAAACTTTGATGAGGGTATAGCCGATGATGAATAATCTGAACAAGCATCGATAGAGTAACGGAACGTGACGAGGTCTCCGATGAGGGGACGAATCCTTACCTCATATTAAGTTGTGTAACAAAACGTTACTGTATGTCAGCTTTACTGACATGAGAACACGGAGTATATTTCCGACATACCAAGGGTACAACATTTCACTGTACCCTTGAAAACACTGTGAAAGGACAGATGTAAAAATGAACATCACACATACCATAAGCAGAATTATCAAAACAACAAGGAGAGTGATAATACAATGGCAGAAAGCAAAAACGAAACAAAGATCACCATGCTTACGATCAAGGAGGCGGCTGCTCTTGTAAACGGCATGACCGAGTACAGAGTCCGTCAGATGTGCATCAACGATCAAATTCCGCACATAATGGCCGGCAGAAAGTATCTCATCAACAAGGATATTTTTCTGAACTATCTCCGTGGAAAAACATCGTAAGAAATTAGCTCATAGGAAAGATACGAGTATACGGTGGCGCATTTCTCTGGACTTTTCCGTCGAGATGTGGTAAAATGTTGTCGGTAGAAATGCGCCATAGTTTTGAAACGGAGGTTTTAATATATATGGCGACTATTAGAAAGCGTCCCAATGGGACTTACGAAATAAAGGTGTCATGCGGTTATGGCGTAGACGGTAAGCAGCGCAATCAGTACAAGAGCTACAAACCTGAGCCTGGTATGACACCTCGGCAGATCGAAAAGGAGGTGCAGCGTCAAGCAATACTTTTCGAGGAGGACTGCAAGCGAGGACAGATAACAGCGGCAGTCAAGTTTGAGACATTTGCCGAACAGTGGTTTGAAGAATATGCAAAGGTCAATCTTCGTCCGACATCGTATTCAAGAATGAAACAACTCACCAAACGCATATACCCAGCACTCGGTCACAAAAGACTTGATAAGATAACCAGTCGAGATGTTCAGAAATTCATCACCGACCTTCTGGTTAACGGCAAGAACATGAACAACGGAAAGCCGCTGTCACGCAAAACGGCGGTGCATCATCTCAGCCTTATTAGCGATGTGTTCAGCTACGCTATCCATATGGGAATGCTGACTGACAATCCTTGCAGACGGGTGGTTGTTCCAAAATCCGAGCAAGAGGAAAAGCAGATATATACGCTGGACGAGGTAAAAACACTCTACGAACATTTAAAGGACGAGCCTATGAAATACCAAGTGTATCTGCTGCTTGCGATATACAGTGGCTTCAGGCGAAGCGAAATGCTGGGATTGGAATGGAAAGACATCGACTTTGAGAACAGCCTGATCCATGTCCGCAGAACATCTCAGTATACAAAAGAAAAAGGCATATACACCGATACCACTAAGACGCGAAAGTCCAAGCGTGTGTCAAAGTTTCCGCCGTCTATAATGAATCTGCTAAAGCAGTTCAGGACAGAGCAGGCCAAGGAAGCGAAACAGCTCGGTACAAAATGGGAGGGTCACGACAGGCTGTTCACCAAATGGAACGGCGCACCTATGAATCCGCAGACTCCCTTTGAGTGGCTTCAGGGTTACTGCGAGCGTATCGGAATACCGTTCCGAAATATTCACTCTCTACGTCACCTCCATGCCTCGCTACTGATTTTTGAGGGTGTGGACGTTGTAGCGGTGTCCGCAGATATGGGACATAGCGTTGTTGGAACGACCTTAAATTTATATTCCCATATGTTCCAAGAGGCGAGAGCACGCAACTGCGATGCGATAAGCAACGCTCTAAGCTTCACGAACGAGGTTAAAGTGAAAGAAGAAAAGCACTCCGAGGACAGCACAGAGGGCACCTACGAAGATGAGGACGAGCAGGAAGAAGAACAGTTCGGACAAGTTTTCGGGGCATAAAAACAACCGCAGGGCGCAAGCCTTGCGGGGTACATAGAACACAGCCAAGAGGTAGTCGAAAGCGGTTATTTTCAAAATAAGTGGCAGATAAGTGGTTGAGGAGATTTTAGGGAAAAATAAATCCCTGAAAACAACGCAAATGCGTTATTTTCAGGGAAGTGATCTGGTGACCCGTACGGGAATTGAACCCATGATTCCGCCGTGAAAGGGCGGCGTCTTAACCTCTTGACCAACGGGCCGATTTTTCGCTATGAGAAATGTGGTAGCGGTAACTGGATTTGAACCGGTGACACCCTGGGTATGAACCAAGTGCTCTAGCCAACTGAGCTATACCGCCATATGCGTTTCTCATAGCGACTTGATTATTATACACTATTTATGCCCCGTTGTCAACCTTTTTTACACAAAAAAATTGGGCTTTTTGGATTTTTGCCTTTTTGCACAGTATTATGCTTTAGCTAAAAAGCAAATGCGTCATTTTGCATAATTTTTGTGCGCAGCTACAATATAGGAAGTGTATAATAAGAATATTTTACATGAATTTTGCTTAAAACTCTTTAACAATTTGCCGTTTTGTGATATAATATATTAAATAAGTATATGTGTTTTGATATCATAATAAAAGGAGTATGGCACAATGAAAACTGTGTTTATGAATAGAGAGCTGTCATGGCTGAAATTTAATGAAAGAGTCCTTGAGGAAGCAGAGCGTGAGTGCGTGCCACTCTGTGAAAGACTTTCTTTTGCTTCTATCTATCAGAGCAATCTGGACGAGTTCTTTATGGTTCGTGTAGGCTCGCTTACTGACCAGATGGAGGTAGACCCTGACAGCAGGGAAAATAAAACAAATATGACCGCTAAGGAACAGCTCAAAGCCGTTATCGCTAGAGTGGGCGAGCTTAATGAGCGTAAAAATAAGATCTACGCTGACCTTATGAAGAAAATAGCCGGGCAGGGTGTTGCTCTTGTTGATTTTTCCAAGCTTACAGCGGAGGAAAATTCTCAGCTTGAGCAGTATTTTCTCAATCAGATAGCACCGCTCCTGTCACCTATGGTGGTGGGCAAAAGACAGCCTTTCCCGTTCCTTAAAAATAAGGATATCTATGCCGCAGTTGTCCTTGAAAGCAAAAATTCCAAGGAGAAGCTGGGTGTTATCTCTTGCGGAAGCGAGGTCTTCCCACGCCTTATAAAAGTCGGCTCAACGGGCAAGTATATGCTTTCTGAAGAGCTTATCCTCCACTATGTACCTAAAATTTTCAAGGGCTACACTGTCAAGTCGAAGTCCCTTATCAGAGTTACAAGAAATGCTGATATCGACGCTGACGCACTTTACGACGAAGATCTTGATTACCGTGAGTTCATGGCTGACCTTATAAAGAAAAGAAAGCGCCTTGCGCCTGTCAGACTGGAGCTTTCAAGGCAGCTTGATAACAATATTGTTGATCTGCTCTGCAAACAGCTTGAAGTGAATAAAAAATCTGTTTTCAGGAACAGCACTCCTCTTGATCTGTCATTCCTGTTCCAGATACAGGATACACTCAGACAGAAAACCGAGCTTTTCTATAAAAAGAGAGTTCCGCAGAGGTTTACTGCCTTTGACGATAACAAGCCGATCCTGCCGCAGATAAAAAAGAAAGACAGACTGCTTTCTTATCCTTTTGATAGCATAAAGCCTTTTATCAATATGCTCCGTGAGGCGGCTGACGATAAAAATGTTGTGTCTATAAAAATGACATTGTATCGTGTGGCAAAGCACAGTGAGGTGGTCGAAGCACTTTGTGAAGCCGCAGAGAACGGCAAGGACGTTCTTGTATTGGTGGAGCTTAAGGCGAGATTTGATGAGGAAAATAATATCGAGTGGTCACGCCGACTTGAAAAGGCTGGCTGTACTGTTATCTATGGTCTGGAGGGCTATAAGGTACATTCAAAGCTTTGCCTTATCACAAAGCGTTCAGGCACAAAGACCGAGTATTATACTCAGATAGGCACTGGAAACTACAACGAGAAAACTTCAAGACTTTATACCGACCTGTCTGTTATGACCTGCAATAAGGACATCGCAAAGGACGCTATAGACGTGTTCAATGCTCTTGCTTCTGACGATACTGTAAAGAGCGTTGACAAGCTGTTGGTAGCACCGAATTGTTTGCAAAACAAGGTGCTTGATATGATAGACGAGCAGATAGCCATAGCACAATCAGGGGGAGAGGGCTATATTGGCGTGAAGATAAATTCTCTCACTGATAAGAAGATAATCGACAGATTTATCGAAGCTTCAAGAGCAGGCGTTAAGATAGACCTTGTGGTAAGAGGCATATGCTGTCTTATCCCAGGCGTTGAGGGCGAAACCGACAACATCAGGATAATAAGCATTGTAGGACGTTTTCTTGAACATTCCCGTGTCTATATGTTTGGCAAGGGCGAGGAAAGAAAGATATATATTGCTTCCGCAGACTTCATGACCAGAAATACCCTCAGGCGTGTTGAGGTCGCTGCACCTATTCTTGACGAGGATATCAAGGCTCAGATAAGCATGATGTTCGACAAAATGCTTGCAGATAATTGTCAGGCAAGAGAGCTTGATTCTGACGGGGAATATACCCTTGTTTCAGACGGCAAAGAGCCACTTAATTCTCAGGAACTTTTCTATGACCTTGCCTATGAAAGAGCTTCAAAGGCGGAGGTCGAGGATAAATGACAATATTTGCCCTGAAGGGTTCACTTGAAGAAATAACACCGACACAGCTAAGTGAACAAACTTGCTCGGCTGTGTTTATTACCGACTCTGCTCACGCAGAGGAAACCCTCAGAACGGCGAACATAACCTACGAGGGCGTGATATCCCTGCGTGACGTTGTGTTCTGTAAGATAGAATCACAGCCTTTCTGTCTGGCAGGCACGCTTTCTATCCCCAAGCTTCTTGACATAAGGGGAAGCCGACACAGGATACAGTTTTTTATCGACAACAAAAACATGGTGATAATAGACGATGAGGAGTTCTCACTCAGGTTAGTCCAACGCATACAGAGAAGCAGGCATAATCAGGGAGAGAGCAGGGAGCATTTTATCTACAATTTTTTCAGCGAATTTATGCTCCGTGACACCGAGCTTCTTGCGGAACATGAGCAAAAGCTTATGGAGCTTGAGGAAAACGTAAACGATGGCAAGACGGACGATTTTCTTGAAACCATAACGCCTATCAGAAAAGAGCTTCTTATTTTGAGAAGCTACTATGATGAAATAATGGATCTGGGCAGAGAGCTTGAAGAGGACGAGAACGGCTTCTTCGAGAAAAAGCAGAAAAAATATTTCGGCACTATCTCAGACCGTGCCGACAGGCTCATGGGCAGAACTGTACATCTTCTTGAATATGCAACGCAGGTGCGAGACGCTTATCAGTCCCATGTCAATGCTCAGCAGAACAAGAATATGGAGTTTCTTACGGTCATATCCACTATATTTTTCCCTCTGACCCTTATCACGGGCTGGTATGGCATGAACTTTCAGAATATGCCCGAGCTTAAAGAGGGTTATCCGGGTGTTATAGCCCTTAGTATAATAGTAGTGATAGTGTGTATAATCTTTTTCAAACGAAAGAAAATGCTTTAAGGCGGACTTTGTTCCGCCTTTTTTTCGTGCTAAAGGTCAGAAATGGCGGTAAATTCACATTTCACCTCTTGAATTTGGATAATAATTGTGCTATAATAACTTTATATCTGCGAAAAGAGGTGACTTGTCTGAATAAAGAATTACTGCTATTGCTGTTGAAGCTGGCAGCAGGCTGTGTCGTAATAATGACCTTTATCGTCATTGCCTGCCTTATCACTCCGAAAATAGCACGATTTATTGAAAAACGTCACCCTGAGCTTGCCGAAAAGGACGATCCCGAAAGGGTGGACGGTGAGAATACAGGGAATGATCCTGAGAACTATAAGGTACAGGGCATATTTGATAAGTCCCATATTGACGGCTGGGATCCCAACTATAAGATATATAACGAGGATATCTATGCTCTTAATTTTAAAAAGAAAAAGAAGAATGTCAGCAGTGAAGCTGTTAAAAAAGACGACGGCAACAAGAATAATGACAATGCCTGAATGATATAAGAAAGAGGTTTTATAAATGGCTAAGGATAAGAAAATGGTTGATGCGATAACCTCCATGGACGAGGATTTCGCAAAGTGGTATACTGATATATGTATGAAGGCTGAGCTTGTTTCATACACAAGCGTAAAGGGCTGTATGGTAATAAGACCTTACGGCTACGCAATATGGGAGAATATCCAACATATACTTGACACAAAGTTCAAGGAGCTTGGTCATGAAAATGTTTGTATGCCTATGTTTATCCCTGAGAGCCTGCTTCAGAAGGAGAAAGACCACGTTGAGGGCTTTGCACCTGAGGTAGCTTGGGTAACATACGGCGGAAGTGAAAAGCTTGAAGACAGACTTTGCGTAAGACCAACGTCTGAAACGCTTTTCTGCGAGCATTATGCTAATATAGTTCATTCCTACAGAGATCTTCCTAAGCTTTACAATCAGTGGGTATCTGTTGTACGTTGGGAAAAAACAACAAGACCATTTCTTCGTTCAAGAGAGTTCCTGTGGCAGGAGGGTCATACTATCCACGAGACACCTGAGGAGGCTATCGAGGAGACAGAGAGAATGCTCAACGTATACGCTGATTTCTGCGAGCAGCAGCTTGCTATGCCGGTCGTAAAGGGCAGAAAGACAGAGAGCGACAAGTTCGCTGGTGCAGAAGCAACATACGCTATCGAGGCTCTTATGCACGACGGCAAGGCTTTGCAGGCAGGCACTTCGCATTACTTTGGCGATGGCTTTGCAAAGGCTTTCGATATCACTTATACCGGAAGAGATAATAAGCTGGCACACCCATTCCAGACATCATGGGGCGTTACGACAAGGCTTATCGGTGCAGTTATAATGACACACGGCGACGATAACGGACTTGTTCTGCCGCCTGCTGTTGCACCAGTTCAGGTAGTTATCGTACCTATAGCACAGCACAAAGAGGGCGTTCTTGATAAGGCTAACGAGCTTTACAACACGCTTAAAAATGCAGGCATAAGAGTTAAGCTTGACGATTCAGAGCAGTCACCAGGCTGGAAGTTCGCACAGTATGAGATGAAGGGCGTTCCTGTAAGACTTGAGATCGGTCCAAAGGATATTGAGAACGATCAGTGTGTGCTTGTTACAAGACACAACAGAGAAAAGGTATTCTGCAAGCTTGGTGAGCTTGTTGAAACAGTAAATGAAAGACTTCAGGCTGTTCATGATGGTCTTTATGCAAAGGCACTTGAAAACAGAGAAAGACGTACCTATGTTTGCAAGACACTTGACGAGATAACAAAGGCTCTTGAGGAAAAGGGCGACGGCTTTGTTAAGGCAATGTGGTGCGGCGACGAAGCTTGCGAGGATAAGGTAAAGGAACTCACAGGAGTAGGTTCAAGATGTATCCCGTTCGAGCAGGAAGAGATAGCAGATACCTGCGTATGCTGTGGAAAGCCTGCGAAGCATATGGTGCTTTGGGGCAAGGCTTATTAATAGGCTTTTTGGATAAAAAAATATCGGGTGGCTGTCAATTTGTTATTGGCAGTCACCCGTTTTTTTGTTTGTGATTTTTAGCTGTTTGCTTGGACAAGACTCTTTATTATCGGTATGATAAGGCAGAGCATATATATTATAGTGGCAGGGTTTGTAAAGACGTATCTGCGGCATTCTTTCGGTGTAAGCACGTTTTCGCTGTCATCAATGATAAGCTTTTTAAGACTTGTGAAAAGAACCATAAAGCCCACCAGTCCTATGACTATCTCAGCAACGCTCATGAAGGTTTCATAGTGTTCAAGTCCTATCGCATCAGATATGGACGAGAAGTTTGCAAGCAGATTGTTTAGACAGTGTATTATAACTGTTGGCAGTATCGAGCCGCACTTTGCGGCGATAATAGCGTAAACAAGTCCCGTGCCGAATGCCGAAGCCGCCTGAGGGATATTTCCATGCATAAGTCCGAATGCAAGTGCCGAGAAAAGCACCGCCGCACCCCTTCCGTATGGGCTTAGAGCTGTGAGGATCGCTCCACGATAGATAAATTCCTCCACGATAGGGGCTATTATCACAACGTATGAGAACTGCACTATTACTGCAATAGCAGAGGGCTGATGAATGGAAAAATCGCTTGTGGGAACTGTCACACCATTTTGACCAAGTATACCCGTGAGGATAGATGTGAGCTGTGACAGCAGAATGTTTATCACAAAGCAGGCTGAAAACCATTTTAACCCTTTTACTGCCGTGCCTTTTTTCGGCTTTATGAAGCTTGATCCTCGTTTTCGGAAAAGTATAGCAAAAATTATCCCAAAAACAAGCACGCTCATAAGAGTGATAAACAAATTTGCCGTCATGGAAAAAGTAGTTGAGCTTATAAAAGCGGTCTGCTTTTTCAGATAGCTGAGAACTGCCGAGTAGCTAAGAGTGAATTTTCCTGAGTGATAAGTGTATGCAACGTAAAAGAATAACACTGCGAATATCCTGTTTAGCAGGTTGTATAAAATGAGCAGAAGTGAAATTTTCACGCAGTCTATAGTAAGAAGTTTCTTTTCCTGCTGTTTTTCAGGGGTCAGCAGAGAAACAGACTTTTTGGTAGTCAAATATTATTCCTCCCTTGTTCGGTCTTATCCATATATTATAACACACAACATGGTGCTTTTGCAAATGGTATTTTGTCAGGTATGTGATGAAATGTTATGGATTTGTAAATAAATAAGAGAAATTTTGTGATAACTATTGCATTTTATCAACCTTGTTGTATAATATAATTAGCACTCAGATAGATAGAGTGCTAATTATATGGAACAGTATTCAAAGAAAGTAAAATATTATTAAGGAAAGGTCGAGATTTTATGCAGACAAAAGAATTTAAGGCAGAATCCAAAAGACTGCTTGATATGATGATCAATTCGATCTACACTCATAAGGAGATTTTTCTCAGAGAGATAATCTCAAATGCAAGCGACGCTATTGATAAGCTGTATTTCAAGTCCCTGACAGACACTTCTGTGGGAATGAAAAAGAGCGACTTCGCTATCAATATCGCTATCGACAAGGAAAACAGAACGCTTACAGTTTCTGATAACGGCATCGGTATGACCGAGGAGGATCTTGAAAACAACCTTGGTACTATCGCAAACTCAGGCTCGTTCGCTTTCAAGAAAGACAATGACCTTGGGGACGATGTTGATATCATCGGTCAGTTCGGTGTAGGCTTCTATTCTACTTTTATGGTAGCAAAGGAAGTTACCGTTGTAACAAAGGCTTTCGGCAGCAATCAGGCTTATAAGTGGACATCTGACGGTGTTGAGGGCTACACAATAGAAGAGTGTGACAAGCCTGACGGTGTTGGTACAACTATCACACTGAAACTCAAGGACGATACTGATGACGAGAAGTATTCAACATATCTTGATCAGTATCAGATACAGTCGCTTGTAAAGAAATATTCTGACTACATCAGATTCCCTATCAGAATGGAAGTCGAGCATACTCATTATAATGAGGAGGGCAAAGAGCCTGAGGTACACAAGGCTATCGAAACTCTTAACAGCATGACCCCTATCTGGAAGAAGAACAAGAGCGAGCTAAAGGACGAGGATTACAACAACTTCTATATGGAGAAGTTCGGTGACTATGAGCCACCTATTGCACATATCCATTCAAAGAACGAGGGCGTTGCAACATATGATGCACTGCTTTATATACCTGCCCGTGCGCCTTTTGACTATTACTCAAAGGACTATGAAAAGGGACTCCAGCTTTATTCAAGCGGTGTAATGATAATGGAAAAGTGTGCAGACCTGCTTCCTGACTGGTTCAGCTTTGTAAAGGGCGTTGTTGACTCTGAGGACCTGTCACTGAACATCTCCCGTGAGCTTTTACAGCAGGACAGACAGCTCAAGATAATCGCAAAGAACCTTGAAAAGTCCATAAAGAACGAGCTTGCAAAGCTTCTGAAAAACGACCGTGAGAAGTATGAGAAGTTCTACAGCGTATTCGGACTTCAGTTCAAGTTCGGTATCTATCAGTCATACGGTGCTGCAAACGAAACTCTGAAAGATCTCCTTATGTTCCCGTCCTCATTTGACGGCAAGAACGTTACACTCAAAGAGTATGTTTCAAGAATGAAAGAAGATCAGAAAGAGATCTACTATGCTTGCGGCGAAACAAAGGAAAGGATCGAAATGCTCCCTCAGCTTGAAAAGATCAAGGATAAGGGCTATGAAGTTCTTTACTTTACACAGGACGTTGACGAGTTCGCTATCAAGGTGATGATAAACTATGACGGCAAGCCGTTCAAGTCTATAAGCGACGCTGACCTTGACCTTGATACAGAGGAAGAAAAGGAAGAGGCTAAAAAGCTTGACGAAGAGAACAAGGATATGTTCACTTTCATGCAGGAAGCTATCGCTGACAAGGTAAAGACTGTCCGTCTTTCAAAGAAGCTTAAAACTCACCCTGTTTGTCTTTCATCAGACGGCAGTATAACTATCGAAATGGAGAAAGTCCTCAACGCTATGCCTCAGAATGACGGCAACAAGGTAAAGGCTGAAAAGGCTCTGGAGATAAATCCAAACCACCCTATTTTTGAGAAGCTGAAAGATCTCTATGCTAACGATAAAGACAAGCTGAAAGACTATGCAAAGCTTCTTTACGATCAGGCTTTGCTTATCGAGGGTATGTCTATCGACAACCCTGTTGAGTTTGCAAACCTCGTTTGCGAGCTTATGACAAAGTAATAAAGCTATACAGATACTCTCTTAACATACCGAAAGCCGTGGGAACAGCAGTGTTTCCACGGCTTTTTGTGCTTTTCAGGCTGATAATTGTAGGTTTTATACAAAACAAAATAAGTTTATTTGTTAAAAAAACAGATTTGAAAAACAAATTTTATGTATGCTGTTGACAAATAAATATGGGTGTGTTAATATAATTATAGTGAAATTGATACATAACATCTTTTATTGGAGTGTTACCTTTCATTTATAGACTGGGCATGACCAACTTTGTACGGACATATTGTATGGGTTCGTATTAAGGTTGGTTTTTTTGATTTTATAGGGGGATCTTTAATGAAAATAATCAAGGTGATAAATAATAACACCGTAAGCGTCATTGACGATAAAGGAAAAGAGCAGATAATCTCAGGCAAGGGGATAGGCTTTGGGAAAAAATATGGTGATGAGCCTGACAAGGATAAAATACAGAAAATGTATTTTGTTACAGACTCCGAGCTTAGAAAAAGGCTTATCGAGTGTCTGACCGAGATACCATATGAGCATATAAAGCTTACGGCAGATCTTGTGGACTATATTTCTTCACATATCGACGGACAGCTAAACGAGTCGCTCATAATAACACTTTCAGACCACATCTCATTTGCCATTGAAAGAAAAAAGCAGGGACTTGAATTTGAAAACCCGCTTATGGACGCCATAAGCGACTGCTTCCCGAAGGAGCTTGCTCTTGGAAGATATTGCGTGGCGGAGATATATCAGCGTTTGGGCGTGGAGCTTAGCGGCGATGAGGCAGGCTTTATCGCAATGCACATCATAAATGCAAGGCTCGGCACAAAAATGGGACAGATACAGGATATCACCAAAATGGTGAACGGCTGTGCTGAGATAGCGGACGCTTGTTTGTCAGGAAAGATAAACAAGACCTCGGTGGCATATGAAAGATTTCTTGTGCATTTAAAATATCTTGCGAAAAGACTCTTCAAATCTCAGGAGCTTCCTAATGTTCTAAGCAGGGACGAGGAGTTCGCTGATATAATAAAAAAGAAATTCAAAAAGCAGTATAAATGCGCAAAGCATATGCAGGATCATATTTTGAAGAATTATGCTAAAACTATATCGGAAGATGAAATGATAACTCTTTCGATCCATCTGAAGAAAATAAGCGGATAGGCATTATTGCCACAGCTTATATATAATGTATTCGCTGCGGTATTATCATTAACGGTACCATAATGATAATTCGGCTGAGATATAATTTTTTGGAGGATATTATTATTATGAAGGATAAAATTTTCGGCGTATTGCAGCGTGTGGGACGCTCGTTCATGCTCCCTATCGCACTGCTGCCGGTGGCGGGTCTGCTTCTTGGAATAGGCAGCTCTTTCACCAACGCCACAACTATCGAAACCTATCATCTTGGCAAATTCATCTATGAGGGCGGTGTGCTTTACACTATACTCGACATAATGAGCAAAACGGGAAGCGCCGTTTTCGATAACCTTGCGCTTCTGTTTGCAATGGGCGTTGCTATCGGAATGGCAAAGAAGGAAAAAGAAGTCGCAGCTCTTTCGGGTGCTATCGCCTATATCGTAATGAACACCACTATCAGCGCGCTTATCACCGCAAAGGGCGGCGTTGAGGCAATGGCAGAAAACTCCACAACGTCAGTGCTTGGTATCACCACGCTGCAAATGGGCGTTTTCGGCGGTATCCTTGTAGGACTTGGCGTTGCGGCACTGCACAACAAGTTCTATAAAACAGAACTTCCGCAGGTGCTTTCATTCTTTGGCGGAACAAGATTTGTTCCTATCGTTTCAACTGTCACATACCTTATCGTTGGTATCATAATGTTCTATCTGTGGCCTATCGTACAGCTTGGTATCTCAAAGCTTGGCGTGCTTGTACTCAACTCAGGCTATGCAGGCACATGGATATACGGAATACTAGAACGTGCTCTTATCCCATTCGGACTTCATCACGTTTTCTATATGCCTTTCTGGCAGACAGAGCTTGGCGGCTCGATGATGATAGACGGCAACATGGTAGCAGGCGCACAGAACATTTTCTTTGCAGAGCTTGCTTCAAAGTCAACAGAAGTTTTCTCAGTATCGGCAACAAGATTTATGGCAGGAAAGTTCCCGTTCATGATATTTGGCCTTCCTGCTGCAGCGTTTGCAATGTATAAAACTGCTCGTCCTGAAAAGAAAAAGATAGTAGGAAGCTTGCTTCTGTCAGCGGCTCTTACTTCAATGATAACAGGTATCACAGAGCCTTTGGAGTTCACATTCCTGTTTGTTGCACCTCTTATGTACGCTGTTCACTGCGTATTGGCAGGACTTTCCTATATGCTTATGCACATTCTTAACGTTGGCGTTGGAATGACGTTCTCAGGCGGTCTTATAGACATGACCCTTTTTGGAATTTTGCAGGGCAACGCAAAGACCCATTGGATATGGATAGTTGTTGTGGGTCTTATCTATGCAGTAATTTACTACTTCGTGTTCTACTTTATGATAACAAAGATGAATCTTAAAACACCTGGCAGAGAGTCTGATGACGTTGAACCTAAGCTTTATCGCAGAAGCGATGTGAACGAGGCTAAGGCGGCAAAGGCAAAGGGCACAGACAAGAGGGCTTCAGACGTTGTAAGTGCAATGATACTCAAAGGTCTTGGGGGTAAAGATAACCTTTCAGACGTTGACTGCTGTGCAACAAGACTTAGAGTTACAGTAAATGACGCCTCAAAGGTCATGGACGATATGCTCAAAGCCAGCGGCGCTTCGGGCATTATCCACAAGGGCAACGGCATTCAGGTCATTTACGGACCAAAGGTCTCAGTTATAAAATCAGATCTTGAGGATTTTATAGATTCGCCATACAGTGATGACCCTGACAGCATTATCGGCACTGAGGAAGCTTCTGATAAAACAGAAGAAAAACCGCAGACCGAGGGTGCAGAAAACACAGAAACTAACGGCAAGACAATAACGCTTTACTCTCACATGAACGGCACTGCCGTTAAGCTTGAGGACGTTGAGGACGAGGTGTTCTCACAAAAAATACTGGGCGAGGGCGCAGCCGTTGAGCCGTCAGAGGGCAAGCTTTACGCTCCATGCGACGGAAAGATAGACAGCGTTTTTGACACAAAGCATGCCGTAAATATGGTATCGGACGATGGAGTGGAGATACTTCTCCATATCGGTATCGACACTGTAAAGCTTGGCGGACAGTATTTTGAAGCCCATGTCAGTGACGGTCAGGAAGTTAAAAAAGGCGACCTGCTCATAAGCTTTGATATGGATAAGATAAAAGCCGCAGGCTATAAGGTGACAACACCTATCATAATTGGCAACACGGACGATTATGCGTCTGTTGAACCTGTCGCACAAAACAGCGTTTCGGCAGGAGATATGATCTTGAAGATAAAATAATTATTTGGAGGTATTCATCATGAAAACATTTAGCTACACAATCACAGACGAAGTTGGTATCCACGCAAGACCGGCTGGACTTCTTGCAAAGAAAGCAAAGGAGTTCGAGAGCGTTTGCACTATCGAAAAGGGCGGAAAGAGCGTGAACATTACAAAGCTTATGGCTCTTATGGGCCTTGGCGTTAAGCAGGGCGATACTGTTACTGTTACCTGCGAAGGTGCAGACGAGGACAAGGCTTCTGAAGCACTCAAGGCATTTTTTGAGGAAACACTTTAATTATTATCTGTCAGCTGGGCGGTAAAAGCCGTCCAGCCGACGGGACGTTTCTGCGGAGTGTTCGCAGGTGCGTCCCATCGGCTGGAAACAGCGTGAAAAATAATAAGATCTATGAGAAAAGGGGCGGATATTTATGACTAAGTATACAGGAAAAGGCGTTTACGGTGCAGTAGCAATGGGTAAGATCTCAGTATTCAAAAAGCAGGATACCGCTATAAAACGTATTCACACAGAAGACAGCGAGGGAGAAAAGAAGCGAGTTGCCAAAGCTAAGCAGGCAGCCACAGAACAGCTCCAGAGCATTTATGATAAGGCACTCAGGGAGGTGGGCGAAACAAACGCTCAGATCTTTGAGATACACATGATGATGCTTGAAGATGATGATTATAACGAGTCTATAGAGAATATCATCGACAGCCAGAAGGTCAACGCAGAGTATGCAGTGGCAGTGACGGCAGACAACTTTGCGGAGATGTTCGCTTCTATGGACGATCCTTATATGCAGGCAAGAGCCGCAGATGTAAAGGATATTTCCAACAGGATCATCGCAAACCTCACGGGCAATGTCAGCGACGGCTCAGCAGGTGACGAAAAGATGATAGTTTGTGCCGATGATCTTGCACCTAGCGAAACTATATCTCTTGATAAAGACAAGGTGCTTGCCTTCGTTACTGCACACGGCTCATCAAATTCACATACAGCTATCCTTGCAAGAAATATGAACATACCTGCGGTAATAGGCGTAGGAAGCAAATTCCTGTCAGAAATAAAGGACGGCGACTTTGCTATCGTTGACGGTTTTACAGGGGAGATATTCGTTGACCCTGATGAAAAGACCACCGCTGAGCTTACCGCAAAGCAAAAAGCAGACGAGGAGAAAAAGCGTCTTTTGCAGACCCTCAAAGGCAAGGAGAATGTCACAAAGGACGGTAAAAAGATAAATATTTATGCAAATATCGGAAGTGTTGACAACATCGGTGCTGTGCTTCTTAATGACGCAGGAGGAATAGGCCTTTTCAGAAGCGAGTTTCTCTATCTTGAAAACACAGATTTCCCTACAGAGGAACAGCAGTTTCAGGCTTATAAGCGTGTTCTTGAGAGCATGGCAGGGAAAAAGGTCATCATAAGAACGCTGGATATCGGTGCTGACAAGCAGGTGGATTATTTTGGTCTGAAAAAAGAGGAAAACCCAGCTTTGGGATACAGAGCAATAAGAATTTGTCTTACAAGACCTGAGATATTCAAAACTCAGCTCAGAGCGCTTTTCAGAGCTTCCGTATACGGCAATCTGGGCATAATGTTTCCTATGATAACAAGCGTTTCAGAGGTAGAAAAAGCCCTTGCTATGTGTGGTGAAGTCAAGGCTGAGCTTAAAGAACAGGGTATAACAGTTTCTGACAGCGTTGAGCTTGGCATCATGATAGAGACCCCTGCGGCGGCTATCATAAGCGATAAGCTTGCAAAGCTTGTGGACTTTTTCAGCGTTGGCACTAATGACCTCACTCAGTATACCCTTGCTTGCGACAGACAGAACCCTGATATAGAGCAGTTCTGCGACACTCATCATGAGGCTATACTTAGACTTATTGAAATGTCCGCAGAGAATGCCCACAAGAACGGCGCATGGATAGGTATATGCGGCGAGCTTGCGGCTGACACTACTCTCACAGAAACCTTCCTGAGAATGGGCATTGACGAGCTTTCGGTTTCTCCGACCTTTGTTCTTAAGGTAAGGGACGCTGTAAGAAATATTGACCTCTCCAAATAATTTCTCATAGATCTTCACGCAAAGAACACACCCTCGTTCATATGGACGTGGGCGTGTTCTTTTATTTGACAGATATGCTTTAATGTGCTAAAATATCTTATCGGCACAATCGTGTTTGTACATAAGTTTGTTATCAATGCACAAAAAATAGAAGTAAAGTTTGTATACTATTTTGCCATAAAATCTCCCGTGCAGAATCGTATATAAGTTATCGAGGGGTGTGAAAGACTTGACCGACACTGAGTTCGATTTCAGGGTGGAGCTGATCCTGAAAAATGACAAAAACGGGCTTAGGGAGATCTATCAATGCTACGGCAAGGTGATATATAACATCATGCTTGACATTGTGAAAAGTCCTCAGGACGCTGAGGACCTCACATCAGATTTTTTCCTAAAGCTATGGGACACCGCAGGTCAGTACCGAAAGGGAACGGGGCATAAGCGATATCTGACTGTAATGGCAAAAAATCTCGCTCTTGACTTTATCAGAAAAAGGCGGCACGAAACGCCGACCCTTGATGATGAAGAATCAGGGCATAAAGAACAGCAGGACAGTATGCGGGTAGACGACGATGTGATCGGAAAGCTCACCTTCGAGGAGACTTTGAAGCTGCTTTCAGAGGGCGAAAGGGATATCCTGAACATGAGGCTTGGAATGGATATGACATTTCGTGAGATAAGTCGGGCAGTGGGGAAGCCGCTGGGTACTGTCACATGGAAATACCGTCAGGCTGTTTTCAAACTAAAAAAGACCATAAAGGAGGACAGTATCTATGGCTAAGAACATAAAATTTCTTTACAAAAAGCATATTTCTGATACTGCCCCTGACATGGAAAAGCTCTGGGACAGGATAGAGGGACAGCTTGAAAACAAAACGGACAAAGATCAGACACGGATAAAAGTAAGCCGCAGAAATTACAGAAAATTTGCAGCGGCAGCAGCCTCGCTCGTGCTTATTATCGGCGGCGTAAGCCTTTACGCCGATATCCGCTCAGAGTCGGACAGTGTTTCAAAGCATAGCGTAGAAACGGCTGACAAGGCTAGGCTTGAAAACAGAGAAGAAAAGACATACGAACAGCTCAGTTTCAGCCACACAGACACAAAGGCTTATGAGGACAGCTACATTCCAAAGGGCGATGATTATTTCACAGAGGACAGCGTTCTGGAAGATACAGACTTCTTTGCAGATGTGACAGTGCTTTCAGCAAGGCTCGACAGCGACAGCGCACATTACACCCTGAGAATAAACAGCCTTGTATCAAAGACAGGAGAAGAAAGCAAAACAAATATCACCATTGAAAGCTCTACCCCTTATATCATGCAGGAAAACAGAGAATATTTCATACCACTGAGGAAAGAAAACGACACTTATTCTATGGCCTTTGAAAATGCACCTCAGATAGAAATTTCTCTTGACGGGGATATCGTTTTTCAAAACGGCTGGAAAAGTCTTGACGATGATTCGGGTATTCTTAAGGACTCGCAGAAAAGCAAGAACGATTATTTCTATGACCGAATGAGATATTCCTCGAAAAACGATCTGCAAGACCTGCTTGCTAAGTGGAGGACTATGTAGCTAACAACGCAAGGGCATATCGCCCACGCTATTTTACGGGAGATGACAGCTATGAAAAAGACAACTTCAAACAGCATAAAAAGAAACTTGATCACAGCTCTGTCGCTTATGATGACGGCGACAATGCTTGCTTCATGCGGAAGCGGTTATGACGGCTCAGAGAGCAGAAAGAGCGGCAGCTATAACAATGAAAGAACAACTGCGGAAAACTACAGATACAGCAATGTTACAGCCGGAGATACTGACGGCACGGCGAATATAGGAGGGGGTTACAATACCGAGGAATATAACCATCTGACGGAAAACGGCTATAAGCTCGTTTCAGACGAACCGCTTTCCACCTTTTCCACAGACGTTGACACGGCTTCCTACACAAACGTGAGAAGAATGATAAATGATGGCTGGGAGGTCGACCCTGACGCTGTGAGAACAGAGGAGTTCATAAACTATTTCAAGTATGACTATGAAAAGCCTGCGGAGGGCGCGGTGTCTATAAATACCGAGCTTTCCGATTGTCCTTGGAACAGTGAAGCAAAGCTTATGCTGGTGGGGCTTCAGGCAAGGGAAGCAAAGGTCAAGGACGTTCCTACAAACCTTGTTTTCCTCATAGACGTGAGCGGCTCAATGGAGGACGAGGATAAGCTTCCTCTTGTTCAGCAGGCTTTCTCAATGCTTGCTGAAAACCTTGGGGCTGATGACAGAGTTTCTATCGTCACTTATGCAGGCAGCGACAGCGTTGTTCTTGAGGGCGAAAGTGGCGACAACAGCGAGGAGATAGTTTCCGCACTTAACAGCCTGTCAGCAGGCGGCTCGACAGCAGGTGCGGCAGGAATTACCACAGCTTACAAGCTTGCAGAGGAGTATTTCATAGAGGGCGGCAACAACAGAGTTATCCTTGCAACTGACGGCGATCTGAACGTTGGTCTGTCAAGTGAAGAAGAGCTTACCGACCTTATATCACAAAAGCGTGACTCAGGGGTATATCTCTCAGTGCTTGGCTTCGGCTCAGGAAACTATAAGGATAACAGGCTTGAAGCCCTTGCTGATAACGGCAACGGAAACTATGCTTATATTGACAGCGTTGACGAAGCAAAAAGAGTGCTTGTAACAGAAATGAGCGGAACGCTTTTCACTGTCGCAAAGGACGCAAAGGTGCAGATAGAGTTTAATCCCGAAAATGTTTCAGCATACAGGCTGGTGGGCTATGAAAACAGACTTCTCAATGACGAGGACTTTGAGGACGATACAAAGGACGCAGGCGATATCGGCTCGGGTCAGCAGGTCACGGTTTTGTATGAGATAGTGCCAAATAACGGCAATGAAAAGTCGCTGAAATATCAGGATAACGAGAGCAAGGCTGAAACCAACGAGCTCAGCGGAGAAATGCTCACAATTTCAGTGAGGTATAAAGACCCGGAGGCGAGCGAAAGCAAGCTTATAGACAAGTCTGTTATGTGTTCTGACTATACAGAGGCTGTGTCACAGAATTTTGCAAAGGCTTGCTCTGCGGCAGAGTTTGCAATGGTGCTTAGAAAAAGCGACTATGCAAGCGGTCTTACCGCTCAGGGCGTTGTGGATTATATGGAACAAAACAATGTTGACAACAGCGAGCTTTTTGAACTCATATACAAATATATGCAAAACGGCACAGGCAGCGAGGCAAGCTACTGGTAAAAAACTAAATCGAGGGGTGCTGCATGGTCAGCACCCCTTTGGGCCATAAAATTTACCTCTTGCATAGAAATCTGCACCTGTCAGCCAAAAGGGGTTTACATGAAAAGAAAAATAGATTATAATAAGGCTGTCAGATAAAACAGGGGGTGAAAGCGTGAAGATCAGGATAGAGATAGACGAGAATATGTCTGAAGACGAGATAGTCATAAGGTGCGCCCAGCCCGATGAACGTGTGCTTAAAATGAAAAGGGCAGCGGAGTCGACAGAGGGCGATCCTGAGATAGCTTTTTTCAAAGACGCAGTTCAGTTCTATCCTCCCCTTGATTCCATACTGTTTTTTGAAACAGGGGAACATAATCTTAACGCTCATACCTCTGACGACGTTTTTCAGGTGAAAATGAAGCTTTTCGAGCTTGAAGAGATACTTCCGAGAAAATTCGTGAGAGTGTCAAAATCAGCAATCGTGAATGTAAAGCACATCTATTCCGTTGAGCGAAACATAACCTCTGCAAGCCTTATAAGCTTTGCAGGCACTCACAAACAGCTTTACGCCTCACGAAGCTATTACAAGCTTTTGAAGCTCAGACTTGGAGAAAGGAGATTTCTATGAAAAACAAAAATCTTATATGGGGCTTGTTCTTTATCCTTGCAGGCGTTGCGCTTATCCTTGACCGCATAGGTCTGCTTGGAAGTGTAAGCGTGTGGAGCGTTGTGATCTCACTGCTCCTCGTTCCTGTTATCGTAACGAGCGTCAGACACCTTAACTTCTGGGGAATATTCTTCCCTATGGCTATCATGGCGATACTCTTTGACGAAACTCTCGGTATCGAGAAGTTCACACCATGGCCTGTTTTGGGTGCGGCACTGCTTCTCAGCGTGGGATTTTCATTTATTTTCCCTTACCGCTACAGGTTTACCCAAAGCAAGTGGACCACCCACACTACCGATAATCCTGCATGGGATAAGTCCTCAGACAACGGGGAATATGTGCGTATCGACGCAAAATTTTCAGGCTGCACAAAGTATATAACCTCAAAGGTGTTGAAAAGAGTTGACATAAGCTGCCGTTACAGCGGTATGGAGGTGTACTTTGATTCTGCCGATATGGCAGGAAACGAAGTCGAGCTGAATGTTGATGTGCTTTGCGGCGGAGTGGAGCTTTATATCCCGAAGAACTGGGGCATAAAGGTGGAAGCCGACTGCGTTCTTGGCGGAATAGACCAGCCTAACGGAGCCTATGATGAAAAAGAAAAGATCCTTATCATAAAGGGCAGAGCAAAGATCGCAGGAATAGATATAACATATGTTTAGTCTTATGTGAAAGAACAAAAGTAAAAGCTGCGGAGTTTTCCCTCCGCAGCTTTTTGTATGTCTGATTATTCTTGAAGTATCATCTTGTCTGAAAGTTCGTCCTCGGCGGTGTCGGAATAAAGCTTCATAAGCTTTTCCACCGTCATGTTTGCTCTCTGCTCGCCCTCGATAGTAAGAAGCAGTTTGCCTTGGCTCATTACGATAGTCTTGTTGCCGTATTCAATGGCATTTGAAATGTTGTGTGTTATCATAAGAGTAGTCAGTGCGTTTTCTTTTACTATCTTTTCGGTTATCCTCATGACCTTTTCTGCGGTCTTAGGGTCAAGTGCCGCAGTGTGTTCGTCAAGAAGCAGAAGTTTTGGTGTAACGATAGTCGCCATAAGCAATGTGAGCGCCTGTCGCTGTCCGCCTGAGAGCAAGCCCACAGGCATTTTCATTCTGTCCTCAAGACCTAAGTCAAGCTCCTTGAGCCTTTCTCTGAACACTGAAACGTCCTTTTTCCTGATACCGATAGTCAGCGAACGACGCTTTCCACGACTGTAGGCAAGGCCGAGATTTTCCTCTATGGTCATGTTTGGCGCAGTTCCTCTCAGCGGGTCTTGGAAAAGCCTGCCTATAGTTCTTGCACGTTGATGCTCCTTTAGGTGAGTGATGTTCTTTCCGTCAAGGAATATCTTGCCGGTGTCAGCCTCGTAGCTGCCACTGATAACGTTCATAAGTGTGGATTTTCCTGCACCGTTTGAACCTATTACAGTAACGAAATCTCCGTCAGCCACATCAAGGTCTATGTGCTGGAGCGCCTTACGCTCGTTGGCAGTGTTCTTGTTGAAGGTTATGTTTATATTTTCAAGCTTAAGCATTTTAAACCTCCTATTTGTCACTGCATACACGCTTGTATGCCTTTGTGATATACTTCTTGATAGCAGGCAGAGAGATAGCAAGGGCAACTATGCAGGCTGAGAAAAGCTTTGTGTAGTTGCTGTCCATACCGAGATTCATTGCAAAAGCAAGAACGAATCTGTATGCTATCGCACCGAATATCGCCGCAAGTATTCCGCAGAGGATCGAGTGCTTGCTGAAGAATATCTCACCGATAATGATAGAGGCAAGGCCTACCACCAGCATACCTGTACCGCTGTTTGAGTCGCCTGCCGAGGAATACTGAGCGTACATTGCGCCTGAAAGGGATACCAAAGCGTTTGCAATGGCAAAGCCCATTATCTTCATTCTGTCTGAGTTTATTGAAGAAGCCCTAACCATGTATTCGTTGTCGCCTGTGGCTCTAAGTGACATTCCTGCCTGAGTTTTAAGAAACCAGAAAAGCAGAACAGCCGCAATAACAAGCACGATACCTGCCGCCGCAAGTTTGTAATAGTCGCCGAAATATTTCTGTGCCATTGTAAATATAGTATCTTTCTTATAGAGTGAAATATTAGGTCTGTCCATGATTTTCAGGTTTATGGAGTAAAGAGCCGTCATTGTGATTATTCCCGCAAGTATAGGCTGAACGTTGAGTTTTGTGATAAGTATTCCTGTCACGCTTCCTGCGATAGCTCCTGCAACTATTGACAGCAGTATGCCCTTGATAGGGTCGCCGTTGAAAGCCTGCATAACTGATACTGCAACGCCAAGGGTGAAAGTTCCGTCTACCGACAGGTCAGGGATATCAAGTATCCTGAATGAGATGAATATTCCAAGTGCAAGGATAGAAAAAACAAGACCCTTTTCAAATGTTCCCGTAACAACGCTTTCCGTGAGCTGAGTGTTTATTATCACAAGAAGTAAGATCAAAAGCACAGCTTTCGGTATAAGCGAGATAACTGTTTTCTTATTCAGTTTCATATAATTTTCCTTTCAATAAAAAATAGCAGGGAGCGAAAGTCCCGCTCCCTACTATTATACTATGTTTGCTTTGATTTTGCAATAGTTTAATTAAAGTAAACTGTCTTTTCTCCGTTTGCAATATCGTCAGGAATAGTGATACCGATAGCGTCAGCAGTTGTCTTGTTGATATAAGTGCTGAGGTCCTCGTTGAATACCTTTATTGGTATCTCGGAAGCCTTCTTTTCACCGCTGAGTATCTGAGCTGCCATGTTTGCAGTTTCCTTACCAAGGTCGGAATACTCGATACCAACAGTGCCAAGACCGCCGTCCATTACCATTGAGTCAGCGCCAACGAACATTGGAACTTTAGCCTTGTTCATAACTTCTGTAACTGTACCCATAGCGCCTGCAATAGTGTTGTCGTTAGGGGAGAATACAGCGTCGCACTTTGCGGCAAGGTTCTGAGCAGCTTCCTGCACCTCAGATGTGTTTGAAGCAGCGCCTTCGATAACAGTGATGCCCTTTTCCTCACAGTAAGCCTTTACTTCTTTAAGGGTAGAAACTGAGTTGTCCTCGCCTGTGTTGTAAAGATAACCGAGAGTTTTTATTTCAGGCTTCATTTCAAGCGCAAAGTCAAGTATCTTTGTGATAGCGAGCTTGTCAGATGTGCCTGTGATGTTTGCCCCTGTGCTTTCAAGCGAGTCACAAAGACCTGCACCGATAGGGTCTGTTACTGCGGAGAATACTACAGGTATCTCCTCAGAGTATGGAGCTGCGAGCTGTGCGCATGGTGTTGTGATAGCGATGATGATATCGTCACCGTCAGCTTTGAACTGGTCGAGTATCTGCTGAACAGTTGTTGACTCATTGTTAGCCTGCTGAGCGTCGATAGTGCAGTTTTTGCCGTCAACATAGCCAAGCTCTGCAAGTCTGTCGATAACAGCATCTCTGATAGTGTTGAGAGATGTATGCTCCATTATCTGCACAATGCCTATCTTATAGTGCTTTTCTGATGAGCCGCCTGCCTTTGAATCGTTTGAGGAGTCCTCCTTAACGCCGCATGACGCAAGAGCAGCCACAGCCATTACCGCTGCAGCGGCAAGTGCCAGAACTTTTCTTAACTTCATATATGTACCATTCCTTTCGTATTTACGGGGATTTTACCCTACTACTCTATTAAAGCACAGCCGTAAAAGTTTGTCAAGTAAAAGTTAAAAGGATTGTAGAAATAGTAAAAGCTACAAAGAAAATTCCCATGGATTTTGTATGTTTTGCAGTTGGTTGACAGAAATGTGAAAAAAGGCTATAATGATATTTGTAATATTGCAGAGCGGGAGGTTTCATATTGGGACTGAAAAGGGTTTCCGTGATAGGGCTTTGTCTTGCGGCGGTGGCAGCGGTTGTAATGCTTGCTGCTGTGATAATAAGACCGCCGAAAATATATATAAGCGAGATATGCCCCTCAAACAGCGGAACATCTGAGAAAACAGCTATGCAGGACAAAAACGGAGAACCAAGCGATTGGATAGAGATATATAATCCTACAAATAAAGATATTTCACTTACGGGATTTTCACTTTCAAAAAATGGCGGTGTAGATCAGCCTCTGGGCGGATATGTCATTAAAGCCCATGACTATATAATAGTATACTGTTCCTCCGCAGGCTTTGAAAATGTTGATTTTCCTCATGCTGATTTTAGCATAGGCAAGGTCAGCGAAGCGGAGATAATACTGAAATATGACTCGCTTCAGTGCGAGAGCATAAAATTGCCTAAGCTTAACAAGGGCGTGAGCTATTCTAAAAATGCCAAGGGTGAAATGTACGTTTCAGAGCCTACACCTCTTGCGGCGAATGCAGAGAAAACTATCGGAGATACACCTGCGTTTTCTCAGGCGGCAGGCAGCTATGAAAAGGCTTTTGACCTTGAGATAACCGCAGGAGAGAGTCAGACGGTGTATTATACCACTGACGGCACTGACCCTGCCACGTCGGACACAAGAAAGGTCTATGAAAATGCCCTGAGAATTGACGACAGGTCAGATGATGAAAATGTCCTTTCGGCTTATGACCCTATGAAGATACAGCTTGATTATCGTGACAGCATAAAACTGCCTGACAAAAGCGCAGTTGATAAAGGCACTGTCATTAGAGCCTGCGCAGAGGGTACAAGCGGAAAGTGCGGAAAAACTGTTACTGCCACCTATTTTGTGGACGTTTCAAGTGCAGATCATAACGATCTGCCTATAGTATCTATTACCACCGATCCTGATGGGCTTTTCAACGAAAAAACGGGCATTTACTGTCTTGGGGACGTATACAAAGAATATGACGAAGAAAACCCTGACCACCCTTGGAACGGCTCTATCCCTGCAAACTATAATCAGCGTGGCAGAGAGTGGGAAAAAGAATGTTATGTTGAGTATTTCGACAGCGAGGGCAACAGCCTTATTTCTCAGGATTGCGGCATAAGGATACAAGGCGGCTGGTCCAGGGCGGATTATCAAAAGTCGTTCAGGCTTTATGCTCGAAACGATTACGGCAAAAGCTCTTTTGATACAGCTTTCTGGGATAGCTTTACAGATGTAAACGGCGAGGCTATCACCTCATGCAAGACCTTTGTGCTTAGAAACGGCGGAAATGACGCCAATTATTCAAAATTCAAGGACATGATGATACAAAATATGGTGTCAGGCAGAGGTGTTGAAACTCAGCAGGGAACAGCCTGCGTGCTGTTTATAGACGGTGAATACTGGGGACTTTATACCTTGCAGTCGGATTACAGCGACAGATATTTTGCGGATAGATATAATGTTGCAAAAAGCAACGTTGTCATGTATAAAAATGATGAGCTGAGCGAGGGTGAGGCTGAGGACGAAAAGCTTTTCAATGATATGTATAAGTTTATCACAGAAAACGATATGTCCATTGAGGAGAATTATCGCAAAGCCTGCGCAATGATAGATATGGATAACCTTGTGGAGTATGCCGCCACGGAAATGTATATCTTCAATGACGATTGGCCGCAGAACAACTATGCTTGCTGGCGCACAAGAACCATAGAGCAGGGCAATAGCTATGCAGATGGCAGATGGCGCTTTGTGCTTTTCGACACGGAATCGTCATGCTTGCATTATGACGAGAAGAATCTGGAAACAAATATGTTCTCGTATCTTAGAAGCCAAAGCTATACAAAGTTTGGCGGAATACTTTGCAGCCTTATAGATAACGAGGAATTCGATTTGAAGCTCACCTCAGCAATGTGTCAGCTTGGAAGCGTGAACTTTACTGCGGAGCGGTTCGGGGAGTATCTCGAATATTATAAGAATATCTATTACGGCGAGCTTGATAATTATTTCAACCGTTTTCCAACATGGGCAAACCTTGCGAAAGCTACAGACCCTATGATAATACGTTGGCAGAATTTTATTGAGGGAAGATATGATAAAGTGCTTGGCTATCTTGAAAGAGAGTTTGACTATTATGAGCGCAGAACAGTGAAGATATCAGCGGATAACGAGCAGGGAAGCGTTTTGATAGGGGGCGTTGAAATAGAAAGTAATTATAGCGGTACATATTTTGACGGCTGTGAGATAAAATTGAACGCACAAGCAAAATCAGGCTGGCATTTTGACCATTGGGAGGGCGTAAAGGGCGATAATACCCAATCGGAGATAAAGGCTAAGGTGAATGGTGATATGAATATCAAAGCCGTTTTTGAAAAGGATATTGTTTAGCATAAAAAAGGTCTGTCACCAAAATCAAGTGACAGACCTTTTACTATATAACTTAACCTGCAAAATCAATATCTACAGAGCATATCTCAGCGTCAGTTCCTACCCTCATGAAAGTGCCGTATACACCAACACCAGAGGTGACAATGGAGTACATATTATCTTTCTTTATCATGCCACATGGGTTTTCCCAGAAAAGACCTATTGTCAGATTGCCTGGGAAAAGCTGCCCGTCATGTGTGTGTCCTGAGAAATCTATGTCTGCACCTGCGTCAGCGGTCTTTTGAAGCTCGTCAGGCTCGTGGGAAAGCACAAATATCGGCTTGGTTTTGTCAAGATCTTTAGTAAGCTCCGATATCTCAGCACGAGTGCCGTCCTCAGTGCCGGGCTTGTCAGTGTCACGCCTGCCCACAAGATAAAATTCATCGTTTATCAAAACTGACTCATCATTGATAAGCTTTATGTTACACTCTTTTATAAAGTTTGTCATTTTTTCACTATTAAGCTGCTTGCCGCCCCAATCGAATGTGAAGCCCATTAGTATTTTTTCGTCAATGTCATGATTGCCATAGACCGCATAAACGCCGTATTTGCTCTTTATGGACTTGAGCTGTGCCTTTATCCCTTCGGGATCGTCCATGCCGTCATAACTGTTGTCAAAAATATCTCCTGCTATTATAACAATGTCAGCGTCCTGCTGGTTTATTTTCTCAACCATGTTGGTGATGTGATCCACACCGATGGCATAACCCATGTGCAGGTCAGCCACAAGCACAGCCTTTAAATGCTTGTCACTGCCACATGACTTGTTGACAGTTACGCTGTATTCATTTACCTTGATGTTTCGTGCATTGAAAATGCCGTAAAGACAGGTCGCCACAGCACAAGCCACAACCACCGAACCTATGGAAATAACGCTTCCACGGGAAAAAAGCAGCGTGTTTTTGAGCTTCGTGTGCTTTGCGATAAGTCTTAGCAGGTCAAAAAGCACCACATACAAGAGTGAGTAGAGCATAATGCCTATCCAGTATGTAGAAATTCGCCTTATGACGATAGCAACGGCGGATTTTGGAAGCAGAAAAGCTATAACAGGCGAAAGCGCCATGAAAAGATAGACCACTGCAAAAGGCACTTTGAAACGCAGCCAGTTAAATCTGTGGTTGCAGTGCTTCATCCAGTAGAAAAATCGGAACATCATGTATGATGATACGCCCAGATAAAAGGGCAGAAGAAATAGAAATATCATTATTATGCCACCTTATAGATAAGTGAGGAATGAGGAATTAAGGTATCGCCTGCGGCGATGATTTTTTGTAGGGGCGACCTTTGGTCGCCCTTGCCGTATGTTTATAATACAATGTAAACGTCCCACGGATTTTGCCGTCTGTTTGTGCTGGATTTTTATTCCTCTTTAAATCTCTCCAAAAAGCTGTGTCTGCCCTCGTCATCTTTGTATGCAATGACCTGATTGAGCATAACGTTTTCCACACTCTTGAAAATGTTGTATTCCACCTGCGGATTAACAAGCTTTAGCTTTGCGATAAGCTGTTTTATCTCCATACGCTTTGATACTGTCCTGCTGTCAGGTGCGCAGGTGGTGCAGGTGTCGGTGAACTTGCAGGCACACTGTATGAACCGCAGCCCATTATAGTCACGCCACCTTTTTATGTCGTCCTCTCTTACCATATAGAGAGGTCTTATAAGCTGCATACCCTCAAAATTCGTGCTGTTGAGTTTTGGCATCATTGTCTGTATCTGTCCGCCGTAAAGCATTGACATTAGTATGGTCTCGATAACATCATCATAGTGATGTCCAAGTGCGATCTTGTTACAGCCAAGCTCCTGTGCTTTGCTGTATAAATGACCTCTTCTCATTCGTGCGCACAGATAGCATGGATTTTTCTCCACATTGTATACAGAGTCGAAAATATCAGACTCAAACACTGTTATGGGTATTCCAAGCCGCTTTGCGTTGCGCTCGATTATCTCACGGTTTGCAGGGCTGTAGCCCGGATCCATAACAAGATATTTTACCTCGAAAGGGAACTTGCTGTGGCGGTGAAGCATTTGTATGAGCTTTGCCATGAGCATTGAATCCTTGCCGCCCGATATGCACACCGCTATCCTGTCATTAGGCTTTATAAGCTCATATTCGTTCACAGATTGTGTGAATCTGTTCCATATCTCCTTGCGGAATTTCTTTTGTATGCTCCGCTCAGCGTCCTGCGAGATATCCTCTACGACCTCTTTGGAAAGCTTTTCTCTCAGCCAGCCATAGTAGCCACCCTCTAGGTTTTCAGCGTCATAGCCAAGCTCTCGAAGCTTTTCGGCCTCAGTGTCGCTTATAAGTCCGCTTTTACAGCAGATAAGAAGCTTTTTGTCCTTTGGCAGGTCGCTTTTATCAAGCTTTTCGGCAGGGATGTTCACTGCTCCGTCAATGTGACCATACTCAAAAGAAAGCTCGTCCCTTATATCTATTATCAGCGTGTTGCCGCTTGTGTTTATCATTTGTCAGTTGACCTCCGCAAAATTAATCACTATTCTTTATGATAGCATAAAAATCAACTTTTTTCAAGCTTTATGCACAAATACGCAAAAATAAAAAGGCAAAGCCTGATACTTTGCCCTTTGTTTTATGTCTTGTGTCTGTTTCTTATATAGAATATTATGGATATTGCTGCTACGATAAATTCCGTGACAGGATAAGCAAGCCATACGCCGGTTAATCCTGCTGCCTTGGACATAATGAAAGCCATTGGCACGATAAGAGCAAAGCCCCTTAATATGGTGATGGTCTGGGCTGGTATGATCTTTTCAGAAGCCGCAAAAAATGCAGATATTATTATATTGAAGCCTGAGAAAAACAATCCGGTAAAGTATATTTTCATGCCGTCCTCTGCCATGTGCTGAAGAGAGTCGATATGCTCGCTGTTGAATATAGCGGCGATAGGCGTTGTGAAAAATGCAATAGCAAGGTAAACCATAAGCGCTATTACAAGCTGTGATATAATAGAATATCTCAGCACTGCTCTAAGACGGTCTTTGTCACCAATGCCGTGAGCAGCACTGATAAGCGGCTGACCGCCTTGTGCGATACCGGTGAATATGGATACCGCCACAATGGAGGTATTCGCTATCACTGCATAAGCTGCAACGCCTGTGTTGCCTGCAAGACCAAGTATTATTATATTGAACGCAAGCACTACGATGCCTGATGAAAGCTCAGTTATAAGCGACTGCACGCCTATGGATAATATGCCGCCAAAGGTTCTCCCTTCGTGTCTTGCCTTGATGATATGGAAGCTGTTCTTTTTGCGGAATTTGTATATGCTCAGTATGCAAAGGCTTATGACAGGCGAAAGTCCTGTTGCAAGGATAGCTCCGAAAATGCCCATATCCAGCGGGAAAATGAACACATAGTCAAGGATTATGTTTGAAAAGCTTCCCGTGAGCATTGCCGCCATTGAAAGCTTTGGGCTTCCGTCGTTTCTTATAAAGCAGTTGAAAGTGTCGTTAAGCAAAAAGAACGGTCCGAACATCATAAGCACTTTTAGGTAGGTATTAGTCATGCCCACAACGCTGCCCTTTGCACCAAGAAGCTTTGCAAGTGGCATTGAAAAAAACGCTCCGCCCAAAAAGTATATCGCTCCAAGCACCAGAGCCATAAGCAGTGCACAGGTGAAAACTCTGCTTCCTGCCTCGTCACGTTTCTGACTTTTGTATATTGCAAACTTTGTCGCTCCGCCCATGCCGATCATAAGTCCGGTGCCGTGGATAAGGCTGTATATCGGAATGGCGATATTCAGTGCAGTAACACCGTCTGCACCCATGCCCTTTGCGACAAAGAACGTGTCCGCAAGGATATAGCACGATACACCTATCATTCCGAGAACGTTCAGAGAAGCATATCTGGCAAAATCCCTAAGATGTGAATTTCTATTCATTTTTACCCTCCGTTTATCCCACAAAAAAACGTCGAACACCGCTGTCTTTTAAAGCCTAACGACAGCAGGTCCGACGCAAAACTTCTACCCGGCGGCAGAAGTAAGCATTAAACATATAAGATTATAACAGAGTATAAAGGCATTGTCAAGAGGTAAATGCCTTCGCTTTATGTTAAATAAATGTTAAAAAACGCTCTCTGCGGTTGACAAGTTTTTAACAAAGCTTTATAATGAAATTGGCAGAAAGCATATATAATATTATATGACAGCCTTAAAATTTTATATACCGATAACAAAGAAGGGGAAACTATGAATTTAACTCATCTCAGATATATGGTAGAGGTCGAAAGACTTGGGTCAATCACAAAAGCAGCTTCAGCACTTTATATGGGCCAGCCTAACCTTTCAAAAGCCATAAAGGAAATGGAAAGAGAAGTTGGCATACCGATTTTTAAAAGAAGTGCAAAGGGTGTTGTTGCCACAGAAAAGGGTAAACAGTTCCTGCAGTATGCCAAGGCCATACTTGTGCAAATGGATAAAATGGAGAGCCTTTATAAGGATAATGGTGAAAACGCTGTGAACTTCTCTCTGCTTTTGCCAAGGGCAAGCTATATAACACACGCTTTCACTTGCTTTGTGAACAAGTTAGGCACGAATGTGGAGCTTGACGCAAAAATAAGGGAAACAAACTCCATGGAAGCCATAAACGCAGTGGTGGAATGCGAATATAACATGGGTATAATCCGTTATCCTGTGGCATATGAGAGCTTTTTCATGTCTATGATAGAAGAGAAAAATCTGAAATATCATAACGTGTGGGAGTTTGATTATGTACTTATCACAAGCGAAAACAGCCAGCTTGCTAAAGAAAAAGAGATAAACGAAACTGTTTTGGATAAATACATAGAGGTATTGCACGGCGATAATATCGTGCCGAACATCTCAGCGACTTATCAGAAGAAAAACGCTGAGCTTAATAATCACAGCAGGCATATTTACGTCTATGAGAGAGGAAGTCAGTTCGATATCCTCTCGGCTTGTCCGGACTCATTCATGTGGGTAAGCCCTCTGCCAAAGGAGATATTGAAGCGTTATGGTCTTGTGCAGAGAGTTTGTCATAGCTTCAAAAAGACCAATAAGGACGTTCTTATCTATCAGAGCAATTACCGCCTTAGCCATGCGGATCAGATGTTCCTTGATGAGCTTGAAAGGGTAAGAAAAGAGATATCAGAATAATTTTTTAGCATAAAAATGCGGGCGAACATGAAAGGTGTTCGTCCGCTTTTTGTTTAAGGCAATACCGCACAAGATCTAAGTCCTGAGCATATTATAGGTCAACGTGACTACAGAATATGCCACCGTCCTTTGTAATGTCGATATAGGCATAGCTTGCAGGCTTGCCATCTCTCGGCTGACCTGCACTGCCGGGGTTTAAAATGTGGATACCCTCCTCATAGGCGTAGTAGCGGCAGTGTGTGTGTCCGAAAAGTGCTATCTGTGCGCCTATTTCCTTGGCTTTGTAAAAAAGTCTGTCGGTAGAGTATTTCACGCCCCACTTGTGGCCATGGGTGAAAAATATCTTTATACCGTCATCGGTCATGTATATGTCGTTTTCGGGAGTGAGCGAAGCAAAGTCGCAGTTTCCTGATACGTTTACTATCTTTTTGTCAAGATACTGCACTCTCAGGCTGTCAAGGTCACGTTCGCCGTCACCAAGAAAAATAAACAGGTCAGCGTCGCCGTTTCTCTTGAATATTTTGTGCATTGCAGAATAATTTCCATGAGTATCCGAAAAAACGATTATTCTCATAGTTACACCCCTTTACCAGTTATAACAAGCAATATTATAACATAAATATTTATAAATACTATAGAAAAAAGGAGAATTTTTTATGAGCGCAAAAAACAGCTTCAATTCTATGGATCCAAAAGCCATGCAGGCACTTCTTGCAGTGGCTTCAAGAAAGCTAGGCACTACTCCTGATGTGCTGAAAGGTCAGCTTGAAAGCGGAGTTTATGACAGGGCGCTTCAGGGTATGCCGCAAAACGAGGCAATGATGCTTCAAAAAGCATTGTCTGACCCGAAAACTGCCGAGAAAATATTGTCCTCACCGCAGGCAAGGGCGATATTCAAAAAGCTTCAGGGGAAATAGTATTTTACAGGGCAAAAGCTTGAACGGGCGGTGAAATAATTGGACGATCTGATGAACAAAATACAGAATGTGCTTAATGACGAGGAAAGCATGAAGCAGATAAAGGAGCTTGCGGATATGCTCACGGCGGATAACGGCGGACAGGGAGAGCAGGGCGGTAAAAGTGAAGCACCAACCCAAAGTCCACAGAACATGGACTTTTCTCAGCTTCTTCAAAGCCTGGGGGGCATTTCTCCGCCTGCGGAAAGCAAGCCTGCGCAAGCGACACAGGCAGGGGGTCTTGATATCGCAAAGCTTATGAAGATACAAAGCATTATGCAGTCGGCTTCAAAGCCCGATAAAAATATCCAGCTTCTTCTTGCTCTGCGACCGCTTTTGAAAGAAGAAAATCAGGCGAAAATAGACAGGCTCATAAAAATATTCAAGCTTTTTGCAGTGTATCCTGCACTGAAAGAAAGCGGTCTTCTGGGAGGTGATCTGCTTGGCATATTCTGATGACAATAATTTCACCACCATGCAGGAGGAAGCTATTCGCCGTGTGAGAGAAATGCAAAGGCGTTCACGAAGCATTGTGGGCGCAAGCCCTAATAGCGAGCCTGCACCACCTAAAGCAGAGGAAACCCCTCGCACTCAGAATGCTCATAGCCCACAAAAAGCCCCTCAGAGCAGTTCGCTTTTGAGCGGTCTGCTTGGGGGGAATTTAGGCGATATAAAGATAGACGAGGAAAAAGCCCTTATCGGTCTGCTTATTTACATATTATACAAGCAGGGCGCAGACATAAAGCTTCTTCTGGCGCTTGGTTACCTTCTTCTCTAAAGCGTCCATTCAAGAAGTGCAAGCATAGAAATATCGGAGAAAATATCGGAAAGATAGCTGTCGTCATATATCCTGTCCATGTTGTCACCTGAGTATTCTATCTCCTTGCAAAGCTCCTTGACGGTTTCAAAGCGTGCGTGAGCGTCCTGCTCACGACTGAGGTTTATGACCTCTGCGGCAAAAACGAACACTATCATAGCCTTTATTTTTGACAGCAGGTCGAAATCTCTCACAGCTTTAAGAAAATATCTGTATACAAAATACACCGCAAGCTTTTCGTACTCACCGCTCGTCTGAGCCTTTAAGGGTGCGGAAAGCTTTTTTACAAATCGGCTTGCGTCCTTTATCTGCTGTGGGAGAATGTCGCCTATAAAGTCAAGACGTTCAAGATACAAAAGCATATTTTCGGCATTTTCCAAAGGCTTTTCAGGCAAAGCCTTTTTCAAGCTCTCCACACGCTCTGCAATTATCTTGGGGTGGGAAAGCTTCTGGGCAATGGCTTTTATCTCCTCTGTATCCTCTTCGTCAAGAGCATATTGTATCTCCGCTGACGCTGAAAGAACGTTCACAAGCCTGTCATGGAGAGAATATTCCCTGTTTTGAAGCAGGTCAATGAAAGCCGTCCGTGCAAAAAGCATAGTTTCAAGAAGCTGTGGATCGAACTCAAGGTCGTCAGGCTCTTCGTCTATCTCTTTGGTAAAAAATCTTACAGGCTCATCGTCAGAAAGATACATTCTCACAGCTTCTTCGCAGGCAAGTCCCACGCCTGCCTCCTTGTAATCTCCAAACCACTCGTAAAACCTCGGGTGTTCACGGCATATGTCTGAGATGTTTTCCTCACCGTAAGCAAGCTGAACAGAGCAAAGCCCCTTTTCGTTGAGCATAGGGCATTTGCCGTCACAGTGGACAAGATATTTCACGCCCTCGTCTTCCGTAATTGAGTTCACAAACTTCCTGCCTATATCATTGTCAAGCTTTTTGTAAAAGCCGTAGGTGTCCTCGTCTATCTCGATATCCCAATCGGTTATACAGCAGTTGTCAGAACACTGCGAGCCAGTGCAGACAAATTCATCAAATATCTCAGGGTAAAAAAGCTTCATATAAATATCTCCTTATGAGGTGTTGACCTTATTATAATACTAATGCTTTTATCTGTCAACTTTCAGAATAAAAAAAGGCAGACACTTTGTCCGCCTTTTGTCACTCTTGTGTGAAAACTATCCATTTTATGTTTTTGGGGCTTATCTCGTCAAGATACTCTGACGGCACTGTGACAGTTATCTGCCGTTTTGAAGTCGCCCCTGCCTTGTTCTCGGGTATCTCTTTAGCCACATATATGAAAAGGGAATCCTTGTCCTTGACCGCCCTTACTGCTTTGTAGTCGATATGCTCATATCCCGAAAGCTCTCCTTTTAGAAAAATAACATGGTTGTTGAAGCCGCCTTCGTTTTCAAAAGCTTCCATATCCTTTTTCATTTCCTGAATTTGCAGCTCACTATTGTATTTCAAATAATATTCACTGAAATCATCATAATTTGAGAACATTTTTTGATAGGGAAATGTCATGTTGGCTTCACTGCTGCACTTGTATATCTTTTGCTCAAAAGGAACGTCTGTAAGCTCACTTGTTACATTCTCTGTCTGATAAAGCTTGTTGCTTCCTGCGTAATATACCGTCAAGCCGTTTTCACAAACGCTGTAAAGGCTGTCGGCAGAAAGTTTTTTTGAGAAAAGCTTCATGCTGCCCTCAGAAAAGTCCTCAGATTCTATGTTAATAACTCCGCTGTCCCCCTCCAAAGAGCTTTCAGCATGTATCACCTGCGTGCTTGTGCATACTGTTATCTCAGCCTCAGTGCCGCTTTTTACGCACTCACAGAACTCAGCCCAGCGCATATCGCTTTCTTCTGAAGAGTCCATGAAAAGCATACCATGCTCTTTAGCCGTGTCAGCAGTTATCTCACTGCCGTTCCATGCTGAGAAAAATATCTTTGCAGGGCTGTCAACGACTTCCTCTTGTTCGATAAACGAGGAGTTTTTAGTATTGACCACGCTCTCTTCAGATCGACCGCAGGCTGAAAAAAGGGTCAGGAACATTGCAGCAGACAATGCACCGCAGATAATTTTTTTATGCAACTTCCTGCCCCCTTGCTTTTATACTGTAGGGGCAACGCCTCCCAAGGCACGCCCTTAAAATTCATTATATCACATTTTGCTGATTCTGTTAATATGTATTTTAATCAAATTAGCAAACTCCTATTTGGCTATAATGTCAAAATATCAGCGTGAATATGGCAAATATCTCAAGAAGAGGGTTTGAAGGGTGAAATGTGACAATATTGTAATTAAACTGTCATTGACATTGATGATAAAAAATATTATAATATGTTTATGTACCTGTGCTTTGTTTGCGGGTGGGCAGGTGTATTCCTGCAAAAGGAGGCGAAATGCGGCGGCTTGTGCCGTGCAATATATGGATAATAACAAGAATAATGTTTCCCACAAGGCTTCGGGAAATACGGCGAGCGTTGTCGCAATAATCGTCGTGGGCATATTTGTGCTGTGCGTGATACTTCTGCTTGCCAAGGGGCTTTTTGCAAGCAATAGTTCAGAAGTGCCAAAGGGTATAAATACTGCCACCATAAATACAAATGAGTCTGTGGCTGAGCCGGTGAACAGCACCGCCCCTGCGGATACGTCCGTTACTGATAACAGCAGTGTGGACGAAAGCGGTGCGGTAACAGATGTGTCCGGCGACGAGTCTAGCCAGACAGATGTGCTTGAAGTAATGTATGTCACAGAGTATGCTTATCTTCATGTGGCTCCTGATAATGACGCTGAGAATATCGTTTGTATGTCACCTGGTGTTCAGGTAAACGTTCTTGAATATGAGGATAACGGATATGTGAAGATAAATTTCATGAACATAGACGGTTCACTCACAGGATATATTTATAAGGATTATCTTACAACAGACAGCTCTATAGCAGTACAGTGGTAAAAAATACGGCGCCGCACAAAAGAATGTGCGGCGTTTTTGGATATGGGGGCTTTGAAGTGCCGAAATATAATACTTTTATCGAGGATAAAAACGGAGAGCGCATAGACTTTATCCTTGACGTTGCCAAAAGAAGTCGCCTTAATATGGGTATGCGTGACGGCACTTTGACAGTGCGTGTGCCTTACGGCTGTTCAAAGCAGCAGCTTGAAAGCTTTATTAATAACAATCTGGGCTGGATAAAGGAGCAAAAAGACAAGGCGGCGGTGGGTCTGCCGAAAGATTTCTGCGATGGCGAAAGGCTCAGACTTTTGGGAAACGAGCTTACCCTGACCCTTGTTCAAGCTGATAAGTATTTTTCTCCTAAGATAGAGGACGGCAAGCTTCTCATTGCCGTGAACAAGACCAGCGACCAGACCTATGTAAAAGAGCAGACCACCAAGTTCATAAACGATCTCACAGTGGCGGAGATAACAAAAAGTATGCAGAAAATGTCTGCCTCCACAGGGCTTGTGCCTGAAAAGGTCACAATAAAATCGCTGACAGCAAGCTGGGGAAGATGTATCTCAAACAGGCATATTTCCATAAACTCAAAGCTTATCGTTTTCCGCAGAGAGTGCATTGATTACGTCTGCCTCCACGAGCTTTGCCACTTGGTCTTTATGGATCACAGCAAGGATTTCTGGGCTTTGGTGGGCAAGTTCTGTCCCGATTGGCGAGGCATAAGAGAAGAAATGAAAGGCTGACCATGCAGGCATACCCTACAAAATATACTCATGTGCTTTGTAGGTATTAACTATTGACAAATACAAGATATTGTGGTATCCTTTTATTGTGGCAACAATATGTATAACAAAGAAAAATGGAGGTAATGTAAAATGGTAAATGTGAACGTAACAGGCGGGGAGATGTCCCAGGCAGAGATAAATTCATATATCGACAGGGCGCAGAAGCTTTACCCTGAAAAGACTATCCAGACTATCGACCTAAAAATAGACGGCGACTTTGTTGACGTTGATTATCACTTTGCAGACGTGCCTTTTCAGCGTATAAGAAGAATAACAGGCTATCTTGTTGGAACTCTCGACAGATTTAACGACGCAAAGAGAGCGGAGGTCCGTGACCGAGTAAAGCATGGTCTTGCAAGCCCCAGCGTATCAGAACAGTAAAAATGAAATACGGCATATGTCACCGAAAAAGTGGCATATGCCGTATTTTTTATGGAAGTGTATTGGTGTGGCTTTTTAGACCTTGTTTCCGCAAACGCTGCAAAATTTGGCTCCGCTCTTCAGCTCTGAGCCACAGTGAGGACACTTTTCAGGTGCGGTCTGCTCGACAGGCTGTTCAGCCGTTTCTGTAGGTGGTTCTATAGGCTCTGTCTGTTGTGGCATCTCAGGCTCAACTACGCTCTGTGACATAACAGGCTCGGCATTGTCGGGCTTTCTGAACTGTGACATATCAGGCTGAGCAAAACTCTGTTCTTGCGGTGTAGTCATTGGGATAGGCGCAGGGGCATTGTCAGGCGTCTTTGCGGCAACAGGTATCTCAACGGCGAAATCTTCGCCCATAAGTCTGCCTGCAATAACAAGTCCACCGATAAAAAGCAGGAAAGCCGCAATAAATGGCAGAACATCATCAGCAAGTGAAAGGGCTACCCTGAACTTGTCATTGTCATAGCCCATTGTTATAGCGTTTGAAAAGTGACCTTTTACCGTAACATAGTATATCATTATGCCCTTTGTTATCATCACAACAAGCGGGAAAAGGATAAGAAAGCCTGCGAATGCACCATCAAGCTTTTTCTTGCCCTTTGCTCTTGCAGATGTGAAAAACGCCACAAGGCTGAATATGGCGAGTGCGCATGAAAGACCATAGGTGTTCACATAAGCGAAAATGTCGGGGGTGAACAAAAAGTCTATCTTGTTTGTGAAAACGTTGTTGTAAACGAGCTTTCCCACAGGGTCAGCAAGAGCACCTGCTGCCGAGAGAATGAATGCAAAAAAACTCAGCAGACACAGGGACATTCCTGCATATGTAAGCTTTTTTGTGTAGATCTTTTTTGCCATTTTGATTAGTCCTTTCATTTGTGAAGTCTTTATCCGCTGTCCGAAAAAAATAGGGGCGGATAGAATTTCCGTCCCTATTATAATACTATTTTATAAAAGCCTTGTCAATAGATTTTTTTCGCAGCTTTCGTCGCTATTTATCGTTTTTGCCGCTATCCTCGTCCTCACCGAGAATATTTTTCATCATCTCGTTTATGTGCCGAAGCTTTTCGTCATCATCATTGTCAGGTCGGTATATCCTCAGCGGCTCGTCAGTTGTATCTGTTGTGTCATTTATCACAGGGGTTGTGGCTTTCTCACTGCTCTCAGCCGTAAAGTTAGCTTTTGCAAGCACCTTTTTCATGACTTTTCCACGCTTATATTCAAACAGGAATATAAGCACCAGCAGGGCAACACCGAAGCCCGTTATGATAAGAGATACTTTCCAATAGTCAGGTGAGAACTTCATTGTTATCTTGTTTTCACCCTGCTCCAAAGGGATAGTTATAAGGCTGTCAAGAGATTTTTCAGCCGTCACCTTTTTGCCGTTCACAGTGATAGTCCAGCCGTTTTCGTATGGTATGGTTGTGAACAGTACAGAGCCGTCATTTTCAGCATTAACAGTGCCTTCGAGATAAGTGTCCTTAAAGCTTGTGACCTCAAGCACATTTTTCTGCATATCAGCGCAGGTCTGTGCAAAGCTGTCATAATCAAAGGTGTAGAAAAGCTGGTCTTTCCAGTAAGCTTCGTTATCGTCATTTGCCACCGTTATGCGTATGCGAAGCTCCTGCCCCTCATAGAATTTGCCAAGATTCATAATGGAATAATTGTCGCCCACAAAGAACTGACCTGCATATTCCATAGGCTCAGAGCCGTCCATATAATCGTCCTCGTCCTGTATCCACACGTTGCAGGAACGCTCATATTTGGTTGGAAGATACATATAAAGATATGAGTCCTTATCCATTTTCACAACATAGTCAATGTGACATTCTGCAATGGAAGTGTCTGTAGGGAAGTATTTCGTGTGTCCGTCAGTGAGCTGAGATGTAGAAACGTTCTCCATTTCGCTGTTTATAACAGGTATCTTTGTGAAATATTCCTTTGTTGTGCCTGCGAGGGCGTTGAATACCATGTTCTGATTTTCAAAAGGATTATCTTCAGAAAGTGACACGTCCTCAATACTAGGCGAAGATACCATGCCAAGACCAAGAGCGTTAGGGTTGTTGTAGAATTTATATGTTGCGTCGCCCTCAGTGTATTCTGTTGTGAGCTTGTATTCCTCAGGGACTTTAACTCTTGTGCCTACAAAAGAGGTGTTGCCCGTTTTGTCCATAAGATATTTTATGTCAAACAGAGCGTCGGTCATGAAAGTTGTGCCGTCATATTTTGTGTAGTGTCCGCCGTAAGCATAGCCAAGCTTGTGGAGCATCATAAGGGCAGGTGCGTTCATTGTTGAGCTTGAATGTGAAATGCCCTTGTAGCCTGTTCCGATAGGGTCGTTCACGGTTCTGTGGAAAGTTGCCTCCATGCGGTAAAAGAGCGACGGGTCATATTCCTTCATCATTGACACAGCGTTTCTCGTCTGCGTCATGTAAGGTTCATAAGAGGTGTATTTGCTGTATGCAACGTCAGTGTCTATCTTGTCGATAGTGTCAGCGCAGTTTGCAAAAAGCTCAACCGCAAGAACGCCTACCATTACGATACAAACAGCCTTTGATTTTGGATATTTCTTGATAAGATAGATAAGTGCGAAATATGCCGCCAGCGCTATCATGGATACCCATATGCCCTGTATCACATTTGTGGTGTCGCCTGTTTCACTTGTCTTTGTTTCAAAAAGCTGGAAGTGAGAGTAATTCTCACGCTCACACCAAAAGAGGAATACCATAAGTCCGAAGAAAATTCCGCCGATGTTCTTTGCAGTTATGCCCTCGAGGTTTTCAAACGCCCTGAACGCCATTACTATCATCAGGAATGAGAATATGAAAGAATACCTGTAAGGCAGCCAGTTCGGCACTTGGAAGCCGTGCATTGCCATGTCGGCAGGCTTTATATACATTAGTATAACAAGCAGGAAAGTGAGCAGACCTGTAGAGGTCTTTTCTTTCATTGTTATCCTGTCGTTCATAAAGAACAGCGGAACAAGTATCAATACAGCCGTTCCGCAGTATATCATAGGCATACCCTCAGGGTAAACAGTGTCATATGACATTGGGAAAAGCTTTGTTATGAACGTAAGGAAATCAAATTGCGTTGCAAGTGAGAAATCAGGGTCAGTGAACTCAAACTTGCCAAGCTTCAAAGAATTGTAAACGGTTATAAGAACGAACGCCGCACACATAAGCGCAACAAGCGTGCCGATACCGAAAGCCACACAGCGTGAGAAGAACTTTTTTGGCAATATCCTGCCCTCTCTTGAAAGGCAGTACCAGCAGAAGTAGAAAAACGTGAAAATTCCCACCATATAGCCGATGTAGAAATGTGCAATGAACATAAGCGCCAGCGGCACTATATAAGGCACAAGCTTGCCCTCATCAACGAGCCTGTGAACGCCCCAGCATATAAGCGGCAGATAGATAAGTCCGTCAAGCCACATAGGATCCATAAGCTGTACCACCATGTATGACATCAGAGCATACATGGTAGGGAATATGATAAGTGAGATAGTCTTAGGTTTCTGCACTGATATCTTTTTTAAGAAGAACATGAACGTCACAGCCGCCGTGCCTATCTTTGCAAGCTGTAAAATAAGGATAGAGGTCGCCATCATCGTTCTCGGCAGCAGCACAAGTATCAGCATAAAAGGGCTTGCAAGATAATATGCAAACACACCGAACATTTCTCCGCTAAGGTTTCGTGACCAGTTGTAGATAAAACTGCCGTTGCCATGGAAAGCGTCACGGAACTGCTCGTAGTAGTAAACATACTGACCGTTCAAATCAAGCACAAGCACCGAGCTGTCGCCTATAGGGTGTATCTTGAAAAACGCATAGGCAGAAAACATTATTGCCACAGGCAGAAAGAACACCAAAAAGTACAGCCGCTTATCATAGCACCATTTTTTTATAAATGAAAGGGGAGATGTCTTAGTCTTTTCCATTCTTTTTCTCCTCGTCGTCTTTTCTTATGATATCACGGATTATGTATCTAGGCCGCTGTTTTATCTCCTCGTATATCTTTGAGAGATAAAAGCCTATTATTCCAAGACTGAACATTATTATACTCGATGTGAGAAGCTGTAGGATTATGACAGTTGAAAAGCCTGCCTCCGAAGCACCTATTATCTTTTTGATGAGTGTCTGAAGCCCTAATATCACAGAGAATATGAAGGTTATAACACCGCATACTGTCACTATCTGCAAAGGCGCAGAGGTAAAAGAGGTTATGCTGTTTATGGCGAATTTGAAAAGCCCCTTTACAGACCACTTTGATTCGCCTATCTCTCTGTCAGCAACGTCAAAATATACACGCTCCGTCTTGTAGCCTACCCAGCTTGACATTGCTCTGAAAAACGTCAATCTTTCAGGCATTGCATTCAGTGAATCTACCACAGCCCTGTCAAGAAGCTTGAAATCGGAAGCAGCTTCCATGTCGAGTCCGCTTGACTTGTTTATCATCTTGTAAAACCACAGAGAGAAAAATTTGTATACAGGGTTTTCCTTTCCACGGGAATTTTTTCTGCCCTCAACAATGTCAACGTCATTGTTTTTCCAGATGTTGTACATCTCGATTATGACCTCAGGCGGAAATTGCAAGTCACAGTCCAGCAGTACGCAAGCGTCGCCCTTTGCAGTTTCAAGTCCTGCGAAAATTGCGCTCTCCTTGCCGAAATTCCTTGAAAAATTCACGCCCACGATATGCTCGTCATTGCGTGCAAGGTTTGAGATTATATCCCATGTTCTGTCCTTTGAGCCGTCGTTTACAAAAACAAGCTCATAGTCTATGCCGTTTTCGCTGAGGAGCTTTGAAACAACAGAAGCACATTTTGCAACGTTGCCTTCCTCATTATAGCTTGGTATTATTATTGATAGCATTTTTCGTTCTCCTATTCTTTGTTGCCTTTATACACAAAACAGAACGCCATTTGTGAACATGACGTTCTTGAAATATCCTTATTTGTTTTCTCTTTCACGGCGTTTTTCATAATCTGTCCTCAGCTTGTTGAAGTTGTAAAGCATGATGAGCAGGAAAATATACACAAGTATCTTTGCTATTGCCGCAATAACGCCTGCAAGGGTGGTGACGAACTCTATTGGTATTAGCCTGTTGAGCAGGTCGCCCCCAAAGTAAATAAGCGTCATGAGAGCAAGCTTGTTGAAACTGCCCTGAAGCCTTACAATGTTTGAAACGTCTTCCACAAGCTCTCTGTGGCTGTCAAGCGCCACAAGGAACATTCTCATAAGGTTCAGTGACATATAGACAGTTGCCGCCGACAGCAAAATGCTTATAACGTTCGCCGCCATTGCTGCAGGGGAGAGAAGCTTCAATAGAAGCTGACATACCACCGCAAGGGCGCACATAGCGGAAGAAGTGTAAGCAGGCTTTTTAAGATGTGCGAAAGCGTCAGTGCGTTCTTCCGCCTCAGCCGTTCCCACCGCGAAAAATAAAAAGCCTGCAAGCTTTATAACGTAATTAGAAGTCCAGCCTGCGTTTAGCATGAAAAGCATGAAAAACGAGCCGACCATAAAGAAATTCATTGTTTAAGACCCTTTCGTAGCTGATTATACCTATTTATTATATCTCATTTATATACCCTTGTCAACCGAAAACGCCTTGTTTTCACCTTTTGTACACAAAGCGTCAGCCCTGTATTCCGTAGGTGACACACCCTTTGTCTTGTGGAATATCCTTGAAAAATAAAGGCTGTCATTATACCCTACCGACCTTGCCACAGCCGACACAGGAAGCTCAGTTTCTTCCAGCAAACGGCAGGCGGCGTTCACACGGAAATCAGTTATATACTGTGCAGGAGAAAGCCCCTCGTATTCCATGAAAGCTCGATATAGCGTGGCACGGCTCACGCCAACGAAATCTGTGGCATTCTCGACCCCTATCCCAAGGGTGTAGTTGTGTGCAATGTAGTTTTTCGCCTTTGTGACATATCCCTTTGCGGTGCTCCCTGAACGGCTTTGACTTCCCGAGCGTTCCATAAGAATGCCCAGTGTGATGTAAAGCTGACCTGTCATTTTCACAAGGTCTGAGCTTCTGTTTCCGCTAAGACGATAAATGCGTTCAAGACTGTCTTTAAGCTCGCTTCCAAAGTCTGCGGAGATAACGGGACACTCTCTTGTGAAGCCTGCACGATCAAGGATAAATTCAGCGTCAGAGCCGTTGAAGCCTGCCCAGTAGTATTCCCATGGGTCGTTCTTGTCGGCAGTGTATGTTATAACAGTGTATGGGTAAATGAGAAAAGTGTCCCTTGCGCTAAGGTGATACTCTCCCTGCGGCGTTTTGTATACGCCCTTGCCGCTTATGATGTGGTGGATAAGATAATGGTCACGAACACCGCTTCCCCAACTGTGAAGCCCCTGACATTTTTCATAGCCCACGTTGTATACTGACAGCGAAAGTGCGTCCGTCTGGTCTGATTTAAAGGAATGGCGGTCTGTATTCATTCTGTGTGATCCTTTCTGTGAGATGGTCTGTTATAGATATGATAGCATATTTTTATTCTCTTTGCAACAAAAATCCATGTGTTTGAAACAAAAATGGTATTGCAAAAACGTGAAAATATGGTATAATGTAAGTGTAAGAAAAAACCTGACATATTTGGGAGGTAAAGAATATGGCAAAAATACTCGTTACAGGCGGAGCAGGATTTATCGGAAGCCATACCTGCGTTGAGCTTCTTGAAGCAGGCTATGAAGTAGTTATAGTTGATAACTTTTCAAACTCAAAGCCGGAGGCTCTTAACAGAATAAAGAAGATAACAGGCAAGGACTTTGCTTTTTATGAGGCAGATCTTCTTGACCTTGCGGCGCTCGAAAAGATATTTGAAGAAAACAAGATCGACGCTGTTATACATTTTGCAGGTCTTAAAGCGGTTGGCGAATCTGTTCAGAAGCCTGTTGAATATTACCACAACAACATCACAGGCACTCTCATGCTTATCAAGGCAATGAGAAAATACGGCTGTAAGAAGATAGTTTTCTCATCTTCCGCAACAGTTTACGGCCCTGTAAACAAAGCTCCTTACACTGAGGATATGCCGACTTCTGCAACGAACCCTTATGGCTATACAAAGGTAATGATAGAGCAGATACTGAGAGATGTTTATGTTTCCGACAACGATTGGTCAGTTTCACTTCTGAGATACTTCAACCCTATCGGCGCACATAAGAGCGGCCTTATCGGCGAAGACCCTAACGGTATACCGAACAATCTGCTTCCTTACATCTGTCAGGTAGCAGTAGGAAAGCTTGAAAAGCTCGGTGTGTTTGGTGACGATTACGATACTCCTGACGGAACAGGTGTAAGAGATTATATCCACGTTGTTGACCTTGCTAAGGGTCACCTTTGCGCAGTCAAGTATGTAATGGAAAACAAGGGTGTTGAAGCTGTAAACCTCGGCACAGGAAAAGGCTCAAGCGTTTATGATGTTCTTCACAGCTTTGAAAAAGCTTGCGGAAAGAAGCTCCCATATGTGGTAAAGCCAAGACGTGCAGGCGATATCGCAACCTGCTATGCTGATACAGCAAAGGCAAAGAAGGTCTTTGGTTGGGAAGCACAATATGGTCTTGATGAAATGACGGCAGATAGCTGGAACTTCATTAAGAATAATCCTAACGGACTTTAATACATAAGCATAGAACATAATAATTTTCCTAGGCAGGGACACACTAATGTGTGTTCCTGTTTTTTTATGTCCTTTTTCCATTCATACAATAATGCGACAAAAAAATCCCACTGTAAGTGATAATATATTTTCAGCGGATAAAACGAAAAGATGAAAGGAATGATAAAGCATGAATGTGGAGATAAAAAACTATCCGTCAGCCAGAACTCTTGTGGCAGAGATATGCGGCGATATCGACCACCATACAGCAAAATATTTCAGGGGAGAGATAGATAAAGCCATTAGAAGCCATAACCCTCTTACCCTTATCCTCGACTATTCTCAGGTGACTTTTATGGATAGCTCAGGCATCGGACTTGTTATGGGAAGATACAGGATAATGTCAGAAATGGGTGGCGAGGTGATAGTGGCGTCGCCTCCTGCTTATATCCGAAAGGTCTTGCAGCTTGCAGGTATGCACAGGCTCACAAAGATAGTTATGGATATTGCTCCGTATATACAAGAGAAGAAAGCAACTCAGGAACAGAATGAAAGCCCTGATGACAAAACAAAGGAGAGTGATAAAATTGAAACGAAAACCCCTTAATGAAATGAAAGTCAGTTTTCCCAGCTATTCTGAAAATGAGCGCTTTGCTAGAGTTGCAGTCAGCGGTTTCCTTACTCAGCTTGACCCTCAGATCGACGAGCTTGCAGATGTCAAGACCGCAGTGTCAGAGGGAGTCACAAACGCCATTGTCCACGGATACCGAAACACCCTAGGGGAGATATTCATGCAGATAAGGATATTCGAGAACAGACACGTCTACATAAAAATAAGGGATAAGGGCTGCGGTATCGCTGATATAGAGCAGGCTATGCAGCCGCTTTTCACCACTGCACCTGAGGAGGAAAGAGCAGGCCTTGGCTTTGCGGTCATGGAAAGCTTTATGGATAAAGTGAAGGTGCGCAGCAAGCTTGGAGAAGGAACTACCCTTATCCTTGAAAAAACCTTGAAAGAAAGAGTATAAAATGAGCAGCATAGTCGAGACCCCTCTTGCAGAAGAAAATCTGGGGCTTGTTCACCTGTGCGCAAACCGCTTCCGCAACCGTGGCATAGAGTATGACGACCTCTACGGTGCAGGCTGTATAGGTCTTGTAAAAGCTGCGAAAGCCTTTGACAGCGACCGTGGTGTGAAATTCTCCACCTATGCAGTGCCAGTGATATTAGGGGAGATAAAAAGGCTTTTCCGTGACGGTGGCACGATAAAAGTGTCACGGAGCATAAAAGAGCTTTCCATGCGCCTTGTAAGAGAGCGTGAGCGATTTTCCATACAGCAGGGAAGAGAACCTACAGTAAGCGAGCTTTGTGAGCTGTCAGGAGAAAGCGAAGAAGCCGTTACTCTAGCCATGAACGTCGCCCTGCCCCCTGTTAGTCTTACTGAAAGCTCAGATGAAGACGACCGCCACGGACAAATAGATATCCCTGTTGACGCTCCTGACATAGAAATTGCTGACAGGCTCTCTCTCCGTCAGGTCATAGCTTCCCTTGAAGCGGAGGATAGAAAGCTTATATACCTTAGATATTTTCAGAATAAAACTCAGATGGAAACGGCAAAACAACTTGGTATGTCACAGGTGCAGGTGTCAAGACGTGAAAAAAAGCTGCTCACTTTAATGCGTGAACAGCTTACATAATATCATTACAGTGGGCGGCTTTTGGTCGCCCATTTTTTTATAAATAAGACCTGAGTATCTCGATAGTTTCTTCATGTGAGCAAACAGCGTCAGAATCTATAAAGTGCTGAAAATAATCCCAGAAAGCCTGAACAAGGCTCGTTTCGCTTATCTTCAAATAAGAAAAATCAGAGAAGCAGTTGTTTCTGGCAACGATGTTAAGACTTGTGTTGTCAGAAATGTTGATACAAAGATTTTTCGACACCGCAAAATAGTCGTCCTTTATTATCCTGTAGTCTGCCATGCCGTTTTCACAAAGCGATATCATTATCTGTAGCATTATCTTGCGTTCTGCAAGAGTGGGAAAAGTATATGAATTTCTCGGAAGCTCAAAAATCTCTCCCGTCGTCATAAACTCTGCAAGACCCTTTTCACTGAACAGATTTACAAATTTGTGTTCAGAAAGAGCCTTCTTGCCCATGGTGAGCTTTGCTTTTACAAATTCCTTTGCGTCAGCTGGCAAAAGTGCATGGGCGTTGTATATATCCTCTGTAAGACAAAGCATGGTGCATGGCTGAAAATCCACGCCGATGAAATTTGCGTTGTCATCGTACCAAAAGTAAACATATTCCAAAATATCCACGGCGTGGTCGAGAAGCTTTGCACATTTTGTCTTGAACTTTTCAAACTGCCGCATATAAAATTCTACCATAGGCTTAGATCTGTATATAACGCCCTCACAATAATCGCTGTCTGTTCTGATCAGAAAATTATTCGTTATCATTATGTTTGGCATGATGTTCGTGGAGTTGAAATATGCCGACGCACCCTCATAATAATAAAAAGCCTCATATTTTTCATGCTTTTGTGCAAGGTGACATATGAACGGAAAAATATCCAGATTGTATTTTGCGGTGTTTTTTTCACCTGAGGTGTTGTCAAAGAAGAACAGATGATTTATGGTAGACTCGCTGCCTTCTGCGGCAATGGACAGCAGATTGGTAAGAAACTCTGTTGGCTGAGCGATGACCTGAATGTCAGAACCATTATGAACATCGCTGCATATAAGCACCTGCAGGTTTTTTCTAAGCTCACGTTTGTCGGTGTAGATGGATATCTCAGGCACAGAGTCAATATCAACTTCTGTCTTGAAAGTCAGAGCGTCAGGATCTTCCATGTTGGTGTTTGCCATATCGTGTATTATCTTTGACACCTGCTTACGGCGATTGTAGACATCTTCCCCCATCTCAGAAATGTTATAAAGCTCCATGAGCCTGCTTTTATCCTCTGTGGAAAGCATGAGCTGCAAGCTTATATTTTCTACAAAATCTACGCTTGGCACTTTCCTTTCCCCTTTGAGTATCTTATGAAGATATGTTCTGTCGATACCACATTTTTCGGCAAGGGCTTTTATAGTAATATCTTTTTTCTTTATGTATTCTTTGAGAAGTTCCGAAAATTGTGACATTGGCATCATATCCTTTCTGTAGAAAACAGGCATTTAAAGTATATTTAAAGTATATTTTTACATACCGATACATATATTATATCCTATTTACGCATAATTGTCAACCTTTGATAATTTTATCTTATTAAGGCAAAAACCGTATATTTTTATAAACAGCTGCAAAAAATACAAGCGTAAAATGGAATACTTTAAAATTTGGAGGAGTTTTCATGAAAATAATATTCTATGACGCAAAGCAGTATGATATAGATTCATTTGAAAAGCAGCGAAAAAACTATCCCGATATAGAAAGCGTCTACCTTGAAGCCGACTTGACGGAAGACACAGCAATGCTTGCCGAGGGCTGTGAGGGCGTGTGTGCCTTTGTAAGCTCAACGATAACAGGCTCAGTGCTTAGACGGCTCCATGAACACGGTGTAAAGCTTCTTCTTATGAGATGTGCAGGCTATAATAATGTTGATATAAAAGCTGCCGATAAATACGGCATAACAGTGCTTAGAGTGCCTGGGTATTCTCCGGAAGCCGTGGCAGAACACGCTATGGCGCTTGCGCTTGCAGTCACAAGAAGAATACACAAGGGCTATATAAAGGTAAGAGAGAACAATTTCAGCCTGAATGGTCTTATGGGACTTGATTTCCATGGCAAGACTGCTGGTATAATAGGCACAGGCAGGATAGGTGCGGCAATGTGCAGGATATGCCACGGCTTTGGTATGCGTGTTATAGCTTATGACGTTTATCAGAACCCTGACCTTGATTTTGTGAAATATTATCCCCTTAGCGAAGTCCTGAGAGAAAGCGACCTTATTTCGCTCCATTGCCCCCTGACAGAATCAAGCTATCATCTTATCAATACTGAAACTATCTCCCTTATGAAAGAGAATGTTGTTTTCGTAAATACCTCCCGAGGTGCGCTTGTGAATACCGAAGACCTTATAAAAGGTATCAGAAGCAGAAAATTCCACGGAGTGGGTCTTGACGTTTATGAGGAAGAAACAGAGAACGTCTTTGAAAACCGACAGGAGGATATCCTAGAAAGCTCCGTGACCGCAAGGCTTCTGTCTTTTCCTAACGTTATCGTCACCTCTCATCAGGGCTTTTTCACCGAAGAGGCCCTAGCCGCCATAAGCCGCACAACGCTTGAGAATGCTTGTGCTTTTGAGCGTGGCAGGATAATAAAAGAAAATCAGGTGAAATAGACGTGTGGGAACGTTCCATGCGTCTTTGAAATATAACAAAAAACGGACGGCATAAAAACCGTCCGTTTTGTATATAGCTTTGATATTACGCTCTTATTAGTAAGCGATACCCTGCCACTTCATAGCGTCAGCGACCTTCAGGAAGCCTGCGATGTTAGCACCTGCAACGAGGTTGCCTTCAAGACCGTACTCCTTAGCTGCATTGTATGAGTTGTGGAAGATGTTTGTCATGATGTTCTTGAGCTTAGCGTCAACTTCCTCGAATGTCCAAGAAAGTCTCTCGCTGTTCTGTGACATCTCAAGAGCTGATGTAGCAACGCCGCCTGCGTTAGCAGCCTTAGCTGGTCCAAAGAGAACGCCTGCATTCTGGAATACAGCGATAGCCTCTGGAGTTGAAGGCATATTAGCACCCTCAGCAACAGCAAATACACCGTTAGCTACGAGAGCCTTAGCTGACTCTTCGTTGATCTCGTTCTGTGTAGCGCATGGGAGAGCGATGTCGCACTTGATAGTCCAAATGCCGCTGCAGCCCTCGTGATACTCAGCACCCTGTACTCTGTTTACATACTCCTTGATTCTGCCTCTCTCAACTTCCTTGATCTGCTTAACAACATCGAGATTGATGCCGTTTGGATCGTATACATAACCGTTAGAGTCAGAAAGTGCAACTACCTTGCCGCCCAGCTCTGTAGCCTTCTGTGTAGCGTAGATAGCAACGTTACCAGAACCGGAGATAACAACTGTCTTGCCTGCGAATGTTTCATTCTTCATGCACTTGATCATCTCAGCTGTGTAGTAGCAAAGACCATAACCAGTAGCCTCTGTTCTTGCAAGTGATCCGCCGTATGAAAGACCCTTACCTGTAAGAACGCCTGTGAACTCGTTTCTGATTCTCTTGTACTGACCGAACATATAGCCGATCTCTCTTGCACCTGTACCGATATCGCCGGCAGGAACGTCTGTGTCAGCACCGATATGCTTGCAAAGCTCTGTCATAAAGCTCTGGCAGAATCTCATAACTTCTCCGTCAGACTTGCCCTTAGGATCGAAGTCTGAACCACCCTTACCGCCGCCGATAGGAAGACCTGTAAGGCTGTTCTTGAAGATCTGCTCGAAGCCGAGGAACTTGATTACTGATGCACATACTGAAGGGTGAAGTCTGATACCGCCCTTGTATGGTCCTATAGCAGAATTGAACTGAACTCTGAAACCTCTGTTTACCTGTACCTTGCCATTGTCATCTACCCAAGGAACACGGAAAATGATCTGTCTTTCTGGCTCAACTATTCTGTCGATTATACCTGCCTCAACAAGGTCAGGTCTCTTTTCTACAACAGGAATGAGGCTTTCCAGTACCTCATATACTGCCTGGAGGAATTCCTTTTCGCCGGGATTTCTCTTCTCAACCTTCTCATAAACGCTTTCAAGATACGCATTGTTCAAAGCCATTATTAAAACTCCCATCTTATAAATTATAATTTGTGCACGGCTTTTTTTACTCATTCCGCACATCACTTTTTTATTATAGCACACTATTTTGCAATTTGCAAGTAGTAAAATGCAAAATTTCATAATTTTATTGAAATTGTATAAAAATCATAGGCTTTTTTTGAAATGTGAAGTAAAATCACGATTATAAATTCATAATTCGTGTAAAATTTCCGTGAAATGTCGACAAATCATTGCACTGTGACCAAAGCTGCTTCAGCCTGCAAAAATGACAAAACGCATTTTTATGCTGGTATAACGCACAAACCCACTGGAAGATCATCCCTGATATGAAATTTTGGTTGACGAATCCTGCAAAAAAGTGTACAATATAAAGTAATAAAGCACTTATAAACAAAGGAGCAGTACCGATGACAAAGAAAGAACGTGCACAAATGATAGTGGAAAGGCTGGAGCAGGTCTACCCCGAGGGCATATGCTCCCTTGACTATAAAAAGCCCCACGAGCTTATGATAGCAGGCAGACTTTCTGCACAGTGTACAGACGCAAGGGTGAATATCGTCACGAAAGAGCTTTTTGCAAAATATAAGACCATTGAGGATTTTGCTAACGCAGATGTTGCTGATATCGAGGAGATAATACGCCCATGCGGTCTGTATAAAACAAAAGCTCGCTCTATCGTAACAATGTGCAGACAGATAATGGATAACTTTGGCGGTGAGATACCTGATACCATAGAGAAGCTCACTACCCTTGCAGGCATAGGCAGAAAGACGGCAAATCTTGTTATGGGAGATGTTTTTCATAAGCCTGCGGTGGTAACTGATACCCATTGTATAAGGATATGCGGCAGACTTGGGCTTACAAAAAATAACGAGCCTGCAAAGGTGGAAGAGGATCTGAGAAAGATACTTCCCCCTGAGAGATCCTCTGATTTCTGTCACCGTCTTGTACTGTTCGGACGTGAATACTGCAAGGCAAGGGGAGAACGCTGTAGCGAGTGTCCCCTGCTTGATATCTGCGGCAGCAGAAAATGACCGCAGGCTGTTGAAATAATAAAGCAAAAGTAGTATAATAAGGTCACAAGATGAAATGCAGAGGAGATGAGCGTTTTGATAAAGGCATGGGAGCATTTCAAGACCATTACAAGACATCGCCACGGAGTGATAAAAAACTGCTATAAGGCAGGCATTTTGTGGCAAGGTCTGAGGCATGACCTTTCAAAATATTCCCCGGAGGAGTTTCTCAAGGGCTGTAAATATTATCAAGGCACACGTTCGCCCCATGAAGCAGAGCGTGAAGAATACGGATTTTCTTACGGCTGGATGCACCACAAGGGAAGAAATAAGCATCACTTTGAATATTGGACGGACTATGACCTGCGGACTAAGTTGATGACCCCTGTGAAAATGCCCCTTAAATATGTGAAAGAAATGTTCTGCGACAGAGTTGCCGCAAGCAAGATATATATGAAAGACAAATACGACGACGGTGCACCTCTTGCGTACTTTTTAAGAGCAAAAAAGACAAGAGCCATCCACCCTGAAACATCAGACCTTTTGGAGAAGCTTCTTACAATGCTTCGTGATAAAGGCGAGGACTACACTTTCGCTTACATAAGACGTTTGAAAAAATATTAGGGGGAATTTCCGTGGGAATTTTCAAAAAGAAAACTGTCAAGCCCGTCCCTGAGGAGTGCAGGGGAATGGAGATAAAAATAATGTCAAGCACCTGTACCGGCGAGAAAACTATCGGCTTTTATAACCGCAACACTCGTGAGATAATGTATCCCGAGCTTGTGAAAAGCGACAGCGATGTTGAGGCTTTTTATGAAAAATACGGATTGAAAAAATGAATTATGTTGCATGAGAGAATATATAAAAGAATGTAAATATTTAATGAACTTTAAAATGAAATATATGTAAGAATATTTTGTGGGTGATTTTTACAGAACACGAAAAATAGGCGTTTATAAAAAAATAATGATGCTGATCTAAAGTTAATTATGGCTAAATTATAAATACTATTTCCAACGTGTGAATAAGTACAAAAATCAAGCGGTGACTGTGCCTCTTTTTTATGTAAAGCTACAAAGATTGCAAGAAAGCACGCAAAATCGGGCAAATTAATTGACAATAGGGGTCAAATACGTTATAATAACAGCATAAAAACAATGTAAAAAATTATAACGGAGGTAGATTCAAAATGACAAAAAATGATCTGATATCCGCAATAGCAGAAAAGGGCGGCTATTCTAAAAAGGAAGCAGAGCAGGCACTTGCGGCTGTAACAGAAACTATCACAGAGGCACTTGTAAAGGGCGAAAAGGTATCTATCGTAGGTTTTGGTGCATTTGAGGTAAGAGATCGTGCAGCTAAGGATTCTATCAATCCTGCAACAAAGAAGCCTATCCATGTTCCTGCAAAGAAGGTTCCTGCATTCAAGGCAGGCAAGGCTCTTAAAGAGGCTGTGGATAAGTAATTAGTAACACTTTTAAAGGAGAGGTTTTACAATGGCTGAAAATAAGATCACCGCTGACAAGAAGGCAGAAGAAGCTGTAAAGGAAGTCAAGGCTGAGGTAAAGTCTGCCGCTGAAAAGACAGGCGCAGCAGTAAAGGAAACAGCAAAGAAAGCTGTCAAGACGGCAGAAAAGGCAGTAAAGACCGCAGCAAAGGCAACAAAGGCAAAGAAGGAAACTGTAAAGAAAGCAGTTGAGGCTGAGATAAAGGACGAGGTATTCGTTCAGTTCGCAGGCGTAGAGATAAATGTTGAAGCTGTAGTGGCTGCTGCAAAGGCTGACTACAAGGCAAAGGGTCACAGAACACCAAAGACAGTTTCAGTATACATTAAGCCTGAAGAGGGCGTTGCTTACTACACTGTAAAGGGCGTAGGCTCAGAGGATTACAAGGTAGAGCTCTGATTGTAGCATTATGTGTATGTGACGGCACCATTGATGTCTCGCTCGTTTAAGCTTTTTAACACTCTCAAGCGGAGGACAACACCTCCGCTTTTTTGCGTATATAAACAAAAAGTGCAGCATATTTCCATGCTGCACTTTCTGCGTTATTTAAGAAATCGTAAAACACATTACTGTGGTGGTGTTGAGAAGAATGTCTGCCATGCGTAGCCCTTTGTGCCATTATATTCAACATAATACCAGCCGTTTTCGTTGCGGTAGTATTTGCAGGTCGCACCCGATGGGATAGTAAGAAGGTTTTCACTGCTCGATGTAGGCTGTGGGTGGAGATAAACTGCACTTATGCACTGGATATCACCAACAGCGTCACCGTTGTCATCCTTATCACCGTCATATGGATCTTCGTCAGGCTCAGTGGCCTTTTTGGACTTTTTAGATGTTTCCTGTGGCTTTTCCGAAGTTGTGGTGGTCTTTGGCGGAATGTATTCCGTAGAAGTTATCGTACCGGTCTTTTTCGGAGTGGTGTTGGTGTTCACAAAAAGAGTTTTTGCAAATATCATTATTACTATGGCTACCACAAGTACAGTCAGCAGTATCGCTATTATTCCCTTTACAGTAGGAGTGAGCCAAGTGGAGCTTTCCTGCTGCTGAGGTCTGTTCTGACCCTGCGGTCTGCGATCCTGTTCAGGACGATAGTAGCCTTTATTGTTTCTGTTGTCAGGCATTATTTATATTCTTCCTTTCGGTTCATTGACTAAAGTTCGACACATTTCGTGTCCACATCTTTAATTATACAGAATATAAGCTGTTCTGTCAATTAAAATTCGGTTACGATTTACATTTACTTTATAACAATATGGTGTAAAACGGGAGGTGTTCTTATGTAACAGATGTGAAAATTATCAAAGTGGATATAGATAACGTTTTCTTGCAGGCATGTTTTGTTACAAAGGGAAAAAATATGTTAATAAATTTTCATAACCCTTTTATTTGTATATATAATATGCTATTACCAAACCAATTTCACACTGAGTACCACCGTGTCACACTGAGTCACACTAAAACTCCGATTCCATGGGGCTTTTTGGTGGTAGAAAGCCCAAAAACAGCGTAACAGCGCTGTTCTGAAAATACAAGCATTTTGAAGAATTCTGGTAGAAACTCGGTAGAAAACCAATTGGATAAAAGTTGGTAGAAACTTGGTAGAAGCCGAAAACAGCCTTAAAACGGTAGAAAGCCTGTTGACAAATCAAACTGGATAATGGACAAAAGCGGACGGTGTTTCATAACAGAAGCGCTGTCCGCTATTTTTATGCCCAAAATTGAATACCGTACATCGCTTCTCAGCAATGAGGAGCGATTTTTTATTTCAGATGAACTATGTCAAGGAGGTTTTTCTATGCCAAACCCTACAAGAATCAGCTTACCGAGGGTAAACTACAACTTCGATGCTAAGGCTTGTGTTCCGGTTCTTACCGTCATGCTCAACAAGGTCGAAAAGGATTATTCCACTGTCGATGAACTGTGTGACCACGATGAGCTGTCGAAGTTCACCCGTGATGAGATCAAAAATGCTGTATCTGAGCTGAACGGCAGAAAGTTTCTCCTGAAAGTGGATAAGCCGTATGGCTGCGTTTATGCGGTAAATAAGCTGTACATAGCGAACATGGAATTTGTGTACGGCAGATAAGCTGAGGGAGGAATGGAAATGGACAAGCATAACAGGAAAAAGAAAACCGTGGACGATACCGTCTGCGAGATACATAAATTCAGCGGTTATGCCGTTCTGAGCAACTGCTTCGTGCGGTCTACCAATCTCAGTTGGAGCGCGATTGGTCTGCTTGCAAGAGTAATGGATTTTCCCCATGAATGGAATTTCTCTAAGGCTGGACTTATTGCAATATGTCCTGACGGAGAAACTGCTATCGACACCGCTCTTTCAGAACTGAAAGAATGGGGCTATTTGGAAATCAAAACGCTTATGCCGAATGAATCATCTACCGGCAGGATACAGCCGCTTTACAGTTTCTATGAGTATTCTGCAAGGGATACTTCTATCCCGCAGTATGATTATGAACTTGAAACATTCATGGTCGAGAATGCTGTGCTGAACCGTGTCAAGAAAACTGATAACTATACTATGATCAGCAGCAAGCTCCTGCGGAACAAGGAAATTCCGAATAAGCTCCTCGGCTTTCTTCTCAAAGTGCTTTCTCTGCCTGACTACTGGCATTTCTCCATGTCGGGACTGAAAGCGATATGCAAAGAGGGCAAGACAGCGGTTCATAACGCTGTGAACAAGCTCATTGATATGGGCTACCTTGTTCGCACTCAGCTTCTCTCTAATGAGAGTATTCATAACTGCTTTGAGTATGTATACAGCTTTTTCGATGTTCCTGTCAGCAAGGAAGAAGCTGATGAGCTTGATGCAGAGACCAGACGTAAGGCGATCACGATCCGTGAAGGCGGACGGGCGAAAGCTGCTGTTTCTTCTTCAGGTGAAAAACAGAGGGTGGAAAACCCGTATCCGGACAATCCGCCTGCTGAAAGTCCGCTGTCTGAAAATCAGGGACAATATAATAACAACAATACAATACAGAAAAATCAATTACTGAGCGATAAATCCTCTATCATTCCTTCTGCGGGAATTTCACAAGTTTTCAACGGTGGAAATGTTGAAAAGAAGAATGAGGGATATAACGCAGAAGAAGTTGAGTATTACACGGAAGTCGTGAAACAGAATATCGACTACGGCTATCTCGGAGACTGGCTGACCGCTGACGGTCGGGACGGCTATGCAGAAGCAGATAATATCGTCGGCTTTATCGTTGACGAGATCTGCTCCCCTCTGCCGTACACCACACTCAGAGGTACAAGTTTCCCCAGAAGCGTGATAAAGTCCAAGATGCTCCAAGCAAATATCTACATGGTCGAGAGCGTTCTTGTAAAAATGGCTCAGGTCGATAATATCAAGGATTTCCGCAGATATTTCATCAGTTCCCTCTACAACGAGGTTCTGACATATCACTTCAACGAAGGCTGCGAAAGCCGATGGGCTGTTCAGGCTGTGGCAAGAGATTTCGGCTACGCTGTCTGACCATAAATACAGGAGGTGGTGCGTATGATTGCATCAGAAATAACGATCATCGCTGAAATATTCCCCAGGTTTACGGGCAGAGATGTACCGATCAGCGAGATCGCTAAGGCTACCGGGAAAAGTGAGCGATTTCTCAAGCGTGTTCTTCGTGAGGATATTATGCATTTCGGTGTCGCTGTAAAATCAGATAAGGGTAATCAGTACCGATATTTATGCCCTGACAAGCTCGTTTGGGAGACATTCGGTTATTTTGCCCCTATGCCTGAAAAGTCTGTGGACGTAGAAAAGGCAGTAAACGACCTATTTTACAGCTTTCACAGCGAATTTGAAGCAATCGTCATGGATATGCTTGGTGACAGGATAGACAGAAAAACGCTTAACACCATGTTTTCTTATTATGACGGGCTTCAGGAGGAATATCACAACAAGCTCCATGAGCTTTTACGGAAAGAGGTGAAAAATCATGGCTAAGACTATCGCTACGCAGTACGGTGAGTTTCTGAACTACGATAATCTTGTCAGGATCGGCGTTATCACAAATTGGGAAGATGCAGAGCCGGACGAGAATGGTATTATCACTCCCGATTATGAAATGATCGGCACTGATACCAGCGGTAATCAGATTCCTATGGGTAACTACAAGACACCCGAAGCAGCAGAAGCTGCACTCAAAGACCTCTATGAATGGCTGAACCGTGAAGCCTATGCGGTCTATGAGATCAAGTCTGGCGGTGATGAGTAATGCCGTCCGACTATGAGAACGGTGCGAAGAAAACCATCGACATTTCGATCAAGGCGGAGAAAATGACCGCCGATGTGCTGAAATCGGCATTGCAGGAGTTTTTGTCGGGCAAGGCTGAGAAAAAGGGACGAATGACCTACAAGCAGTTGCAGGCTAAGTCCCCGTCAAAGCTCGACAGCATTGAGGTTTCAGACCGAAATATCGGGAATTTTCTGAAAACCGCACGGAAGTATGATGTGGATTTTGCCCTGAAAAGAGATAAAAGCACCGAACCGCCTACCTATCATGTTTTCTTTTCCGCTGCCAAAACAGAGGATTTCAAGAGAGCATTTTCGGAGTATGTCGGCAAGGGACAGGGCAAGACACAGAAGCGTGGCGAGTTCACCCGTGAGCAGATGCACCAGCAGGCGCAGAAGATCAGGAACAAACCTCGCAAACAGAAACAGAGAGAGAAAACAAGGGAGAACAGACGGTGATCTATAACCACTTCCAGCCTGCACCCGTTCCACGGGCAAGGGGCGATGATATTTTTACGGCAGACTTTTGTGCCGATACCAACAGAAAGGAAAGGTCTGCAAATTGCAGATCGACACGAGAAAACTCAAAAAGCTGATCATCAAGGCTGTTCCCTATGTAGCTTTCTCTTATGTAGGCAACCTGATCGGCTTTGCGTACCGAACCGCTGAGGGCAACGGATTTCAGGAAAAGATCCTGCCTTTCATGAGCAATCTCGGTGTGGCATTTGCACGAATCTTTCCCAGTTTACACCCGTTTGATCTTCTTTTCGGCTTGGGTTTAGCGGGTGTAATGAGGTTAGTCCTCTATGTCAAGTCGAAAAACAAGAAGAAGTTCCGCCAGGGTGAGGAATACGGCTCTGCCGTATGGGGCGGTGAAAAGGATATTGAGCCGTATATGGACTTATCCTGCCCTGAAAACAATGTGATACTCACGAAGACGGAATCCCTGACTATGGGCAAGCCCTCTGCACCGAAATTCGCCCGTAACAAGAACATTCTCGTTATAGGCGGTTCAGGCTCAGGTAAGACACGATTTTTCGTCAAGCCGAACCTGATGCAGATGCACAGCAGCTATGTTGTAACCGATCCGAAAGGCACAGTGCTTGTGGAGTGCGGTAAGATGCTTGAACGGGGCCGCCCGAAAAGAGTTAACGGAAAAGTTGTGTACCGCAGGGACGATAAGGGAAACTATCTCAAAGACAAAAATGGCAGATATATCCCTGTTTATGAACCTTACAAGATCAAGGTGTTCAACACGATCGACTTTGCGAAAAGTATGCACTACAATCCGTTCGCATATATCAGCAAGAAGAACCGTGAGAAGGACATTCTCAAATTCGTTGAGGTGCTTATCAAGAATACTTCTTCCTCTCAGCAGCCGTCCGGCGATGACTTTTGGGTGAAAGCGGAGAAACTGCTCTATACTGCGTATATTGCCCTTATATTTGCAATGTACCCCGAAGATGAATGGAACTTTGAAACGCTGATCGACATGATCAACAATTCAGAGTGCCGTGAGGACGATGAGGAGTTCAAGAACAGCATTGACCTTGAATTTGAGATCGTGGAGTGCTGGCTGAACGGCACAAAGCACGATGATCCTGATGTTATGGAGGACTATGCTGACCTGTTTGAAACAAAGCCCGATGCCGAACAACGGCGAATGGGTGCTTTTGCTCTCAAACAATTCAAGGCGTATAAGCTCGCTGCAGGAAAAACAGCTAAGTCTATCTTAATTAGCTGTAGCACCCGACTCGCGCCTTTTGCAATAGATGAGGTCTTGGAGATCACCTCCTACGATGAGCTGCACCTTGACAAGCTCGGTGATGAGCTGAGTGCGCTTTTCATAATCATCTCCGATACAGACGCTACATTCAACTTCCTTGTGGCGATCATGTATTCCCAGCTTTTCAACCTACTCTGCACCAAAGCAGATAATTCACCGGGTGGAAAGCTGGACTATCATGTACGCTGTTTGTTAGACGAGTTCGCGAATATTGGCGAAATTCCGCAGTTTGAGAAACTCATAGCGACTATCCGAAGCCGTGAAATCAGTGCGTCGATCATCTTGCAAGCTAAGAGCCAGCTAAAGGTTATTTATAAAGATAATGCAGATACGATTGAAGGCAACTGTGATACGATGCTGTTTTTGGGCGGTAAGGAGAAGTCCACGCTGAAAGAAATATCCGAAAGTCTCGGTAAGGAAACTATCGACAGTTTCAATACCTCTACCAACCGTGGACAATCGGAAAGCTACGGAATGAACTATCAGAAGCTCGGAAAAGAGCTGAAATCTCAGGACGAACTGGCGGTCATGGACGGCGGTAAATGTATCTTGCAAGTGCGAGGAGTGCGTCCATTCTTCTCGGACAAGTTTGATATTACCCGTCATAAACAGTACCCTATGCTGTTAGACGATAATCCTGCGCAGGAATTCAACATCGAAAACTATGTGAGTGACCGAAGAGAGATGCATTTGAAACTGCGCAGAGAAGAAAGTTTTTCGGCATTTGGTGTTGATATGACCAACGCCGGACAGGAAGTTACAACGGCACCAGCAACAGAAACAGATAACGCTGATGCTGTAATATCTGAGGAAACCGAAGAAAAAGAGATATATGTCGGCTTTTAACTCAGACAGCGAAGAAACCGAATAAAAAGAGAATCGGTTGAAGCTGCGGACAATCTTTACTTTATTTTTTGAGGGAGACTTTTTACCTATGAACGAACTGAATATTTCTGCGGTCGATGCAACCGCTATGGAGACAGCAACCACTACCTCTGCACCGAAGCACAAGTGGCTCTCTAAGCTCACCCGTGGTGCAAAGAAGGCAACCATGTTTGCAACCGTTGCAGGCGTTATGGCTATGACCTGCACTACTCAGGCATTCGCAGCAGGCACCGGCGAGGTCGATACCTCGTCCTTCATCACTACTGCCTGCACCGTACTCAAGAGCGTTATCTGCCTGATCGGCGGCGGTGTTTCGCTTTGGGGTGTCGTAAACCTCCTTGAAGGTTACGGTAATGATAACCCCGGTGCGAAGTCTCAGGGCATGAAGCAGCTTATGGCTGGTCTTGGTCTGATCCTTCTCGCTATCATTCTCGTACCTGTACTTGAGGGTATGATGACGGGTGCGGTGTAATCTGACACACGGCTAATCAAGGAAAGAGACAAGCGTAAACCTCGGCTGAACGCTATATAAATAATGCCGTTCCAATAGAATTACGAAAGGTCGCTCAGCGGTGGGTTGTGGTGGGGATGAGCGATAAGACAGAATGGGAAGAAATTTCAGGTACTTGACGGCTGACCGCACAAGTGCAGGAGATGAGGTCTATACACCATTCTATGCGGTAGAACCGCTATTGGAGTTCCTTCCGAAAGACAAGAAGATATGGTGTCCGTTCGATGAGGAATGGAGTGCCTTTTATCAGTTACTCTCGGAACAGGGCTATGAAGTGGAGCGAAGCAGCTTAAATGAGGGCAAGGACTTTTTCAGGTATGAACCCGAAAAATGGGACATTCTTGTATCCAATCCCCCATTCAGCAAAAAGAATGAAGTGCTGAAACGTGCTTTTTCTTTTCAGAAACCCTTCGCTCTGCTCCTGCCCGTGAACAGTATTCAAAGCAAAACTCGGTATCAGATCTTTGAAAATCGAATACAGATGCTTTGCTTTGACGGGCGTATAGATTATCACACATGGCAGAACATGGAATGTTACACTAAGGGCAATCACTTCGGCTCTGCTTATTTCTGCCGTGACCTTCTGCCCTCCAAACTGGAGCTTCGGCAGCTTGTCAAATATGACAGACCTTTAGTCACTCCCACGATTGGAGGTGATGAATAATGGGAATTATCAGCGATGCGATAGATGCACTGGAGGATTGGTGTAAAGACTTGTTCAAGGACGGCATCCAGTCTCAGTTTGACGGCATTTCCGACCTCCTGTCCGATACGTTCTCGCAAACTACGGGATCAGGCGGCAGCGGTGGTCTTGTCAATGACTTCGTAACTCAGCACCCGTCACAGTTTACTGGCGGCGGTACAGGCGGAACTACAATCTGGTCAACTATCGAAACGCTTTGCAACAATGTCGTAGTGCCTATCGGCGGTTTCATTCTGACAGTTATCCTGCTGAATGAACTGATACAGATGGTACTGCGAGGAAATAACTTCAAAGACTTCGATGATAGTATCTTTATCAAGTGGATCATCAAAGCCTTGTGCGGTGTAATACTGGTCGCCAACACCTATTACATCGCTTCAGCACTATTCTCGTTTGGCACAACGGTATGCTCCAATGGACTTGCCACACTATTCGGGACCGGAGATTATCTATCTTCCACGCTCTCAATCAATCCGTCGGCACTCAGCGGTCTGAGCTTGGGTGAGCTGATGACGGTGTGGTTTATTTCCCTGATCGTTCATCTTGGGGTGCTGATATTGATAGTCGCTATCGTTATCACACTTGCAAGCCGTATCATCGAGGTGTTTATGTATCTCAGCATTGCACCGATCCCTATGGCTACCATGATGGACAGCGGTGAATGGGCTTCTATCGGTAAGAACTGGATCAAACAGCTTCTCGCTCTTTCTTTCCAGGGCTTCTTTATCGTAGTGGCACTCGGTATTTTCAAGACGCTTTTCAGCAATGCGATCGTTGCTCTGAACGCAAGTACAGACGGCGTGATCCTGCAAATGGGACTGCTTCTCGGCTATACCGCAGCACTCATCTTCACGATTCTCCGTACCGGAGCTATCAGCAAATCAGTATTTAACGCGCACTAAAACAAGATCGGAGGTCAATAATGGCACATTATGTACCGATCCCAAAAGATTTGAACGACATCAAGGAAAAGTTCATCATGGGATTTACAAAAAGACAGGTAATATGCTTCGGTATCGGTCTTGTTCTTGGTGCGCCTGTGTACTTTCTCACAAGAGCGTCTATCGGAATGTCGGGAGCAATCTTCGCTATGGGTGCGGTCGCTGCACCTGCGATACTCTGCGGCATTTACAAGAAAAACGGCGTGTTCTTGGAGAAACAGGTGAAGTTCATGCGTGAATACTTCACAAGACCGAGAAAGCGATATTACCGAACAACCAACATTTTCGTTTCTATCGAAAGACAGATCGAATACAACAGAATCAAGAAAAAGCTGAGAGATGCCGAAAGAAAAGGCTAACAGCTTTACCTATATATAGTATAACTTTCGGTGTCTCCGCTTTGGAATATAAACGGAGGTCACAATGGGCTTTAGAAAGAGAAATGCCAAAAGAAGTGATAACCGCAGCTCGGCTAAGGTTATCATGGGCAAGCCTGCCTCTCAGTTATCAAAAGAGGAGAAAAAGATTCTCTCCGCAAGAATGGCGGAGATCAGGAGTGAAAACGGCGGTAAGAACACTGTGCAGAATACAATTCCGTTCCTGTGTATGTATCAGGACGGCGTGTGCCAGGTGTCGGAGAATTTCTTTTCCCTGACGGTGCAGTTTTTCGATGCCAACTACTCCATTTCGGAGTTTGAGGAACAGAACAATATTTTCAGTAAATACTGCGATGTTATCAATCTCTTTGACAATACGATCAAATTCCAGCTTACCTTTGAAAATCAGAACCGTTCAAAGGCAAAGCTCGTCAAAACGGTACAGATACCCGAACAGGAAGATGATTTCAATGCAATCCGCAAGGAATACAGTGAAATGCTCACCGACAAGCTCCTGAAAGGCAGCAACGGACAGAGTGCAAGAAAGTTCCTGACATTCGGTATCGAATCCACATCATACAAGGCAGCAAGGGCAAAGCTCATGTCGATCAAGAATGATGTTATCAAGGGATTTAAGGCTTTCGGTGTCGAAGCGGAACTGCTTGACGGCAGGCAGAGACTTGAAGCTCTGTATTATGCCCTGAATCCTTACAGAAATTCCCCATTTCTTTTCGATTGGGGCGAAATGCTGAGGGCAGGAATGGACACAAAGGACTTCATCTGTCCGCCCTCGCTCAAATTCAATAAGGCAGACTTTGAGATCGGCAATGCCTACGGTGCTGTGTGGGGTATGAATATCCTTGCCGGAGAGCTGCCCGATGAGATACTCAAGGACTTCCTTGAAATGCAGAATCTTTTCTGCGTGAACATTCATGTAGAACCGCTGGACCAGATAGATGCCCTGAAATTCGTCAAAAAGAAGCTCACAAATGTTGAGCAGATGAAGATCGACGAACAGAAAAAGGCATCGCAGTCCGGCTATGATCCCGACATTCTGCCACCTGCGATCAAGATGTATATCGAGGACATTGAAAAGCTCCTCGGTGATCTGAACAGCAAGAATGAGCGACTGTTCCATATCAGCATTTCGCTGAGGGCATACGCAAAATCAAAGAAAGAGCTGAAACTTCTTTCTGAGATGCTGAAAAGAACGTGCCAGAAGAACAACTGCACAATGTTCCCTTATGACTATCGGCAGGAGCAAACACTCGTTTCCACACTTCCGCTGTGCTATAACGAGATTCCTGTTCGCCGTGAGATGCACACAAGCGGTATCGCTATCTTCGTGCCTTTCACTACAAAAGAGCTGTTCCAGGACGGACAGGCTACCTACTACGGTATCAATACGCTGTCGGGAAATATGATCCGTGCTAACAGGTCAAGGCTCAAAAACCCGAACGGACTTATCCTCGGAACACCGGGTGCAGGCAAGAGTTTCAGCGTTAAGCGTGAGATCCTCGACTGCTTTCTGACCACGCCCGATGATATTATCATCTGCGATCCCGAAGGTGAGTATTTTCCCCTTGTTTCGGCACTTCATGGACAGCTTATCCGTATCGCCAGCAACTCGGAACAGCACATCAACCCTATGGACATTACCATTGATGACTATATGTTCAGCAATCCTATGGAAGTCATTGCGAATAAGTCCGACTTCCTGATCTCCCTGTGTGAGATCATTGTCGGTGGTCGCTACGGACTTTCCGCTGAGGAACGCTCGGTCATTGATAAGTGTGTTCAGCGTATCTACAAGCATTTTATCGAAAATAACCCGACTGAGGAAACAATGCCGCTTCTCTCCGATTTGCAGAGAGAGCTTCATGAGGAGGGTGAAGTCGCTCTGAGAGTGGCAAACTCTTTGGAGATGTTCGTAAACGGCAGCCAGAACCTCTTTAATCATCGCACCAATATTGATATGAGCAATCGTATCATCTGCTTCGATATTAAGGAGCTTGGCAACCAGCTCAAAAAGGTCGGTATGCTCATCGTGCAGGATACCGTGTGGAACAGGGTTTCCGCCAACCGTGAGAAAAAGAAGATCACTCGCTACTATATCGACGAGTTCCATTTGCTTCTCAAGGAGGAGCAGACAGCGAAGTATTCCGCTGAGATCTGGAAGCGTTTCCGTAAATGGGGCGGCGTTCCCACGGGAATCACGCAGAATGTCAAGGACTTGCTTTCTTCTCAGGAGGTCGAGAACATATTTGACAACTCGGATTTCGTGTATATGCTCAATCAGGCCGCCGGAGACAGAGACATTCTCGCTGAGAAACTCCATATCTCAAAGGAGCAGATGAAGTATGTCACGAACAGCGGTCCGGGCGAAGGACTTATCCGCTATGATAAGGTCTTGCTGCCGTTTACAGACAAGTTTCCGACAGATACAGAGATGTATCGCCTTATGACCACGAAGCCGACCGAAAGTGCGTAAACTGCGTAGAATGGAGGAGTTATGAGCTTACAGAGAAAAGAAAATAACCTCCGCAGAGCGCAGGCACGGCTTGACCGTATTCAGAACCCTCCCCGCTGGAAAGTGGTTTCCCACCTGAAAGCAAGGGAGTTTCAGATCGACTATCGCCGTGAGCCGAACCGCCACGGCAGATACCGAACCCGTGCGTATATTGTCCGGGGTGCGAAAGCGTATCACGGCAATAACCGTGGGCTTATCCATAAGGCTGTCAACCTGAAATACCGTGTGCAGGGCGATAAACCCTCGGTCACAAGGACGATCAAATCATGGCAGCCAAAGACCATGAAGGGCAAGCTGTTCAAGGCAAATGCCCGTGCTGTGAATTTTGCAGTTCACGATGTTACACAGACGGCAGTCGATACGGCTCTCGCAGCGGAGACTGTTGGTCTGAAAACATCGGATACTGCTCAGCGTGAAGTCCGCAACGAGCTCAAACAGAAGTACACCCGTGAAGCGGTGGACGATTATCACCGTGGTGTTTTTCTCATGGGGCGCACGGCGGTCGATGCTGTCAAGGGTACACATCACCACCTGAAAACAAAGAAACAGCATAAACTCGAAAAGGCAAAGTTTCAGCTAAAGAAAGCTGATAACAAGCTATATAAGGCGAAAACCGGCAAGCCGAAGCTCAGGGCGAACAAGGCAGCTCTGCGAGGTGCTAAGGCTGAGTATAAGGCGAAGAAAAAGCCTGCCCACGGCAATAAGCTCCGCAAGGCGATGAATAAGCGTAGGCTGCAAGCCTACAAACAGACAAAGCGTGAACTGAAATTTGAGCGTAAACAGCTCAAAACGGAGAGCAAGTTCCGTGTCAAAGAGTTCCACAATCAGAAGAAGATCAGCAAATTGACCAGACCAGGACTGCTTGCATTGAAGCCTGTTTCTTATTCAGCAGGACGAATGAAAGCATCTGCTTGGCAAAAGGCGGTCAACGAAGATCAGGACAACGATTTTCTCCACGCTATCGACTCTGCAAAACGCAGAGTTGTAGAGCCTGCGGCACAGAAAGTAAGCAAGCCTCAGCGTTTGCAGAAGAAGGAAAAACAGCGTGACCGCCTGAATGACAAGAAGTCGAAGTCAAATAACCGCCTGAGCCGTCAGGAAAGCAGACTCAAAGAGAAACATGACAGCTACAAGAAGCGGAAAAAGCCTAAGCCCAAAAAGAAAAAAGGTGCAAAGGATACAATTTCCGCAGCTCTGAAAGCCGCTTGGAAATTCGTGAAGAACGTCTATGAGAGCGAAGTCAAAAAGTTCTTTCTTTGTTTGGCGATACCTGTCATTGTGATATTGCTTGTATTTGCGATATTTACAATGATCTTCTCGGCTACTTCATCGCACAGCGGTTTCACCCTCGGAACATATGCAGCCCAGGACTATGACCTGAGTGAAGCAGAGAAATACTACACGGAACTTGCATATAACCTGAATCAGAAGATACGCAAGGTCGGCAGTTCTTCCGACTGGAAAAACGGTCTTGTTGCTTTTGGAGCAAATACGGGTGATCTCTCAGATACACCTGATGAATGGGTGTGGGGACGTTCCTCGGTCTATGACTTTGATCCTGTGTATGACTTCGATACCTATAAGCTGTGGAGCTTCTTGTGTGCTTACTACTATGATTTCGATGCCGATAACGATGATATTTACTATTGGGAATTTGACGGCGATACAGAAGATCTGCTTGAAGAAATTTTCAATGAGGAATATGAGTTCGTCTATTGGTACGATAATCAGTCCCGATGGGAGGAGCTTTCCCCATACAACTATTGGGGCGGCGGTAATGCTTCATCGGGAACATATTACAGAGCTGAGAAAGATGCTTATATCTATGACGAGCAGCCGTACAGATACCGTTTCAAGCCGATTGCGATCACATCGGAGCTTTCGCAGTATGAGGACGATGACGGCTATCTCTGCATTACAGACGGCTACCGTGTGCTTGATGCACAGAACGATTACAAGGAAACAGGCTTCTTTATCATGGATCACCGCTGGTATTCCGGCACAAGCCACCCGTTCTACTACATCGACAACGATACCGACACATTTTTCTTTATGCACGGCTCGGAACGCCACGACCGCAGTTTTTGGGGTTGGGACGGTACAGACGCTTGGTTCTTGGTATCGCCTACGGATACGCATATCTGGAACAGCAGTCTGAACGATGTGTGTATGTACGCCTACTATGAAAAGTACAAGTGGAAAACGGAGTGCAAGCTCTACTACAATGTCAAGCAGAACAAGACCTTTGATGAGGTCATTGCCGATAAGCTCGGCAGTATGTCACATTCCGATGAACGCTTGCAGTATTACAGTCTGCTGATCGGTACGGACGGCTCTGCTTCGATGTACGGCAACCACCAGACTTTGCACAATCTTCTTCCGGGTGCTACTGTCCGTGACTATGACCTGAAACGTGAGTTCGGTTATGAAATGACGGGCTGGAACACCGACAGTGACGGATTGTATCAGGGCATCAAGGTGTACTGCACCAATGGCGATAAGCTCAAAGCTCCGTTCAAATGCAAGATCACCGATGTGAATACCGATGAAAACAAGATCACTGTCCGCAAGGACGATGTTGAGTATTGGTATGACGGTACGGGCGGTACTGAGCGTGATACTGAAGTCACCATTGCAAATGCTGTGCTTCTGAGTGGTTTCTCTGAGGGCGATACGGTCAATGACGGACAGGATTTCGCCAAAACAACAGCAGGAAATGTGAATTTCCACATTTATATAGACACGGACGGTTACGGTTGGGACTACATTGATCCCCGACTTGTGCTGTATTAACGGAGGGACTATGGAGCGAATAGACAAGAAAATCGCTGAAAATCATCAGCGACAGGACTTCCTGCGAAAGCGAATCCAGTCCGATAAGGAGGAGCTTGCAAAACTGGAGTCCGAAGCGAGGGTGCTTGAACACTCTCAGCTCGCCGTAGTTTTTAGCTGTGAGATCAAGGACGTAAACAGTCTTGTGACAAAAGAGCATGACACGCTCATGCGCCTTCGTTCACAGGGCATTACGGACGATATGCTTGAAGCGCTTGCAAACGGCGAAATATCAATCAATACAAATTCCGAGGAGGATACAAATGAAAGCAAGATTTTTTAGTGCTATGCTTGCAGCTTTCATGCTTGCAACAGCAAGTGTAGGCGGTATTACCGCTTCTGCCGCTGAGAGGGCTTCTGCCGGAGAGGATACAGCGGAGACTACTGCGGTCGATGAGGACAGCTCGGCAGATACTACCGAAACCACCGCAGATACAGCGGAAAGCTCCGATACTGAGGAGACTTCTTCTGTTTCAGATGAATCCGATGATATGGAGAAGTTTCGTGAGGTCATGAGCGACCTTGCCGAAGCAGGGACAACAGAGGTCGCACCCGACTATTACGGTGATGATTACTATGACACGGACGGAAACGCTACTCTGATCAAGTCCGAAAGAATTGTCTACAATTCCGAGGAGATGCAGTTCATCGCTGTGACCACTAAGGACGGTCATGTGTTTTACGTGCTGATAAACTATTCGGCGCAGAATGCCGACGACCAGGTTTTTTTCCTGAACAAAGTTGACGACTATGATCTGTACGCACTTCTCTACGCCGGAGCTGAGGACGATGATGAGAAAAAGAAGATCACGCCCGAACAGGCAGCTCAGGCGGCTGAAAGGGCAAACGGCAGAGTGCAGTCCGGCGACGGTGCAGATACCGCTGATACAGAGGAATCTGAGGAGGACGGCGAAGATGCAACAGATGCTCAGGTCCAGGCAAAGCCTGTGCCTATGAGCAAGAACAGCATGATGCTCGTTTTCGGTGCTATCGCTCTGATCGGTGTCGGCGGTGCAGGCTTCTTCCTGATGAAGAAAAAGAACGGCGGCAACAGTAAGACCGCTATGCAGGATGAGCCTGAGTATGACGATGATAATGAGATCACTGAGGACGAGGACGATATGAAGTTCTACGATGATCAGGACGATGAAGAATAAGAAAGAGAGGGCAAAAGAATGGGAAAGATGAAGAAGATCGGTGTATGTATGGCAGCGGTGGCAGGTGCCGCCGGAATTGCGGGACTCTCCGCTAAGGCGGTCGAGGGCGTGAGAAAGAAGTGGTTTCTCCGTGGCTTCGAGGCAGGACAGTTCATCGGCAATCTCACCGCTGCGGAGAGCTTCACTCAGGAAAAGACCATGATCCAGCAGAAGTATGACAAGCTCTGCGAGGAGTTTGACGAGCTTCAGGAGAACTACAACGAGCTTTGTGAGGACTACTACGAAGCATAATCGACTTTGAACCCAGTGGATTCAAAGTTCCCGACAACAGAACAAACAACATAAGACAATGAGAAAAGAGAGAGAATTTGTCTAATGAAGGTACTCAGCTTATTTGACGGTATCTCCTGCGGTATGCTTGCTTTACAGAGGGCAGGCATACCCGTGGAGTGCTATGATGCGTTTGAGATCGACAAGTATGCCGTCACAGTCTCAAAGCGCAATTTCCCCGTAATCGTTCATCACGGGAATGTTTATGACGGCGATTTTACGCAGTTTCAGGGGTATGACCTTCTGCTCGGCGGTTCGCCCTGCACCTATTGGTCAATCGCTAAAAAGGACAGAGAGGTAGACTGCAACGGCGAAGGGTTCAGGCTCTTTAAGGAGTATGTGAGAGCCTTAGAGGAATCCGGCTGTAAGTATTTCCTCTATGAAAATAACTACTCAGTTCATCAGCGTATCAAGGACGAGATCAGCAAAACGCTCGGTGTTGAGCCTATTATGATAAACTCGGCGCTTGTATCGGCTCAGAATCGTAAACGCTGTTACTGGACGAACATTCCGTTTGCTTCTTTTCCTGCGGATAAGGGTATTCTGCTGAAAGATGTACTTGAAAGCGGTGTTGCGTGGCAGGACAAGTCCTACTGTATGACTGCTTCCTATAACGGCGCGGTTCTGTATAACACTTTGGAACGCAATCAGCGGACTATGGTTGCAGAGCCTATCCCGATCAATACATATCAGGGTACGGACAAGTCCCGCACTGTCATGGCAGGCTATCACAAGTACGGTGAAGCGACAATTATCAAAAACTCAGGTTTTAACGGTGGTACAACTGCGGTCGCTATGCCTGTCGGTGCCGCCCAGCGTGGAAGATACGTTGACGGAGAAAAGACCGAACAGCATATTGAAGTGCGTGAGGACGGCAAAGCAAACTGTCTGACAACAGTGCAGAAAGATAGCCTTGTATGTACTCCCGTCCGTGTCGGGCATTATGGCAAGGGCGGACAGGGACAGCGTATTTACTCCGTGGTCGGCAAGTCTGTCACACTTTCTGCCAACGGCGGCGGACAGGGGGCTAAGACAGGTTTGTATAAGATCGACCTCCCCGACGGCGATTATATTATTCGCAAGCTCACTCCTGTTGAAGCGGAGCGTTTGCAGACTCTCCCCGACAACTATACGGTGGGTATCAGCAACTCACAGCGTTACAAGTGTATCGGCAACGGCTGGACGGTGGACGTTATCGCCCATATTCTTTCTTCTTTGACGGAGAAAGGCGGTGCGGTATGAGGGTACTCAGCCTATTTGACGGTATTTCCTGCGGAATGGTCGCTCTTGAAAGAGCCGGTATCCCTGTCGAACGTTATGTCGCTTATGAAATAAATGAGCCGTCTATCAAAATCAGCAAAAAGAATTATCCGACTATTGAGCATAAGGGCGATGTAACAAATGCGGACTTTTCAGAGTATATCGGTTTTGATCTTCTGATCGGCGGAAGTCCTTGTCAAGACCTTTCAGGTCTGAATACAGTTTACAGACAGAAAGGAAAAACAGGTCTGAAAGGCGAAAAGAGCCGTCTGTTTTATGCCTATGTCGATGCTCTTAATACGGTCGCTCCGAAGTATTTCCTCTTTGAGAATGTCGCAAGCATGAAAGCGGAATGGCGTGCTGAGATCACCCGTGAACTTGGTGTTGAGCCTGTTATGATAAATTCCGCACTTGTTTCGGCACAGGAGCGCAAACGGCTGTACTGGACGAATATCCCGAATGTCACACAGCCGTCTGATAAGGGAATTGTGCTTGACGATATTATTCTTTCAGCAGAAAAAGTTCCCGAAAAGTATTGGTATCGTGATAAGAAATATACTCTGAATGGTGAAGATGATCGTGTCATCGCTACACTTGACGGAGAAAAAATATTCTCGGAAAACAAGCGTGTTTTCAATCCGAAACATAAGTGCGGAACGTTGTGCGGTGACGGTGCAGGCGGTAATTTACAGAAGAAAGTCTATCAGAACGGTGCTGTCCGCAAGCTGACTCCATTGGAGTATGAGCGTTTGCAGACACTTCCCGACAATTACACTGAGGGTGCAGCGGATTCGCACAGATATACCGCTGTCGGCAACGGCTGGACGGTCGATGTGATCGCCCACATCTTGGGAGGGCTTCACAATGCTTGATGAAGCCCTGAACAAGTGTGCTGATAACAACAACTACACCATTTACACAAGTATGTGCAAGGCACAGCGTATCCTGATGCGGTCTTATTATGCCGTGTGCAGTATCAGCGGCGGTTCGGACAGCGATATTGTCCTTGACCTGATTCACAAGGTCGATGAGGACGGCAAGGTCAAGTATTTCTGGATAGATACTGGCTTGGAGTATCAGGCAACAAAGGAGCATCTTGACTTCCTTGAACAGAAATACGGTATCACCATTGAGCGTGTCAAGCCCGATAAGCCTATCCCGACCTGTGTGCGTGAGTATGGTGTTCCTTTCCTGTCGAAATATGTTTCCGAACAGATGATGCGCTTGCAGGCACATCACTTTCAGTGGGAGGACGAGCCTTTGGAAGTCCTCTTACAGAAATATCCTCGGTGCAAGACGGCTCTGCAATGGTGGTGCGGTGAGCGGTATTCCGACAAGGACGGAATTCAGAAGATAAGCCGTTTTTCAATCTATCGCAACCGATTTCTCAAAGAGTTCATCATGGCAAATCCGCCGGATTTCCCCATATCCAACAAGTGCTGTGAATACAGCAAGAAGAAGCCTGCAAAGCGTATCGTTAAGGAACACGATGCTGACCTTGACATTACGGGAATCAGGCAAGCTGAGGGCGGTATCCGTTCGGCGGCATTTAAGACCTGTTTCTCTGAGTGCAAGTCTAAGGGGTGCAACACCTTCCGTCCTGTATTTTGGTACACGGACGGCGACAAGCGTGACTATGAGGAAATGTTCGGCGTGACACACTCTCGCTGTTATACCGAATACGGACTGCGGAGAACGGGCTGTGTCGGGTGTCCTTTCAGCAAGCATATCACCGAGGAGCTTGCGATCATCGAGGAACATGAGCCGAATCTGTATAAGGCGGCTGTCCATATTTTCGGCAAGTCCTATGAATATACAGCGAAATACCGTGCTTTCGTCAAGGAGATGAAAGCAAAGGAGAAAGAGGAAAAGAAACGTGATAGACTACGCAGCCTTAATGGAACATCTGCCTGTGATACTGGTGGTGACAGCGGTTCTTGCACTTCTGATCGGAGTGCCGTATCTGCTGACTACAACGCTCCTGAGATCAGAAAAGGAGCGTGATAACGATGTTCAATCCTGAATTTCAGCGGAAAGCTCTGAGCTTGATCATGGGCTTTATTATGGAGTTTTCCGGCACTCCTGCTGAACCTGAGCCAATCGAGCTGACGGCTGATAACCTGATTGTATCGACTATCTCCGTTTCCTGCCTGAAAGTTACTTGGGACAGTGATACTGACCGTGATTACACTGTGAGCTGCACGGCTCACGATGATGATTACACTTATGCGGACAATATGTATTTTGAGTTCAAATCCAATGAGCTTTGCTACATAACAGGTCTGCGTGAGGGTACGGAGTACACGATAACAGTCGAGCCTATTCTTTCAGATGATGAAAAGGACGGCTATACCGCAGTTTCCGCAAGTGCTGACGGTAAGACGGAAACGGTAGAGGTCATTTATGAGTTTCCGTATGAGGACGGTTGGACAAACTGTTTCGCCGGAGAACGTGCTTCGGGCTTGACTGCAATGCCCAGCTCAGGAGCTATATACGGCTCAAAAGTCGATACCATAACAGACACGGGCATACGCCGTGATGATTATGGTGATTACTGCTGTGCTATGGGTGTGTGGTATGGCTACTGCAATGACAGATTTTTGATTGAGCTTGAGAATGGCACTCAGTTCACCACAAAGATATGTGACAGCAAGGGCTATGCCGACGATGGCGAGGGCAAGTATCACAACTTCGGCGGCAGCGGTAAGTGTATCGTGGAGTTTATCTACGATGACGGTAATCTTCCGTCCTGCGTGGCATTCAGCGGAAGTTGGGGCTACTACAACTGGAACGGTCTAGACCTCGGAGCAAACATAAAATCAATCAAGAAAATCAACTACGGTGAACCCGTAGACTACTAAATTTGGAGGTTTCTATTATGAACGTAAAGAAGATCATCAAGGGTATTATCGGACTCGGTGTGATCGGCGGTGTTGCCTACGCAGCTTACAAGCTCGGTGAGTGCAGCGGTGAGGTCAACGAGCGTTTCCGTGAGAAGTACGGTGACGAGGACATAGAAGTCGAGGAGGACGATGATTACAGGTTCTACGATAATATGGACGAGCCTGACGATGAGTGCCTTGCACCTAAGAAGCAGAATATGCCCACTTTTTCTGTGAGTATGCATAACTTCGCTTCACTTGATTCCGTTCATGTTGACGGCATCTCGGATAAAGATATGGATATGCTTGTCTATCATATCTCGCTTGACAAGTACACCTCTAACAAGCAGATCCGTGAGTGGCTTGAGGTTGACAGGAACACCGCTTCAAAGGTGATCGCAGCTCTCCGCAAGGCAGGATATGTCGGTGATGAGCATTCCAACTACATCATTCCGGTGTATATCACAACTGAGGTTTATTTCAGACTCAGAGGTGATCTGCATTGAGTATCCTGATTATCGGTGAAAAGCCTAGTGTTTCAAGAGCCATATCTGCCGTGGTCGGCGCTTCTTCCGCACACAAAGGCTACACCGAGGGTAATGGTTATATCGTTTCTTGGTGTGTCGGACATCTTGTCGGCTTGAAGTTCCCTAATGATTACGGCAATGGCTGGGACCAGAAGTGGAGCTTTTCTCAGCTCCCTATGATCCCCGACAAGTGGCAGTTTCAGGTCACGGACAGCACAAAGGCTCAGTACAATCTCCTGAAAAGCCTTATGAACAGGGACGATATTTCCGAGATCATCTGTGCAACGGACGCTGACCGTGAGGGAGAATGTATCTTCCGCTATGTCTATAACATGGCTCGTTGTCGCAAACCTGTGAAGCGTTTATGGGTATCAAGCCTTGAAGAGTCTGCTATCCGCAAGGCTCTCACAACGATGAAGCCTATGTCTGCATACGATAACCTGTTCAATGCAGGCTATGCCAGGGCAAAAGCTGACTGGCTTGTGGGTATGAACGGCTCTCGTCTGTTTTCCGTTCGCTATGGCGGTAAGCTCAACATCGGCAGAGTGCAAACACCGACGCTTGCAATGATCGTACAGCGTGATGCTGAGGTAAACGGCTTTGTGAAGCAGAAATATTACACGGCAGACCTCAACTGCGGTGAGTTCATTCTTTCTTCTGCAAGAATTGATGATGAAAATACCGCCGATACGCTTGTTTACGGCTGTGACGGCAGTAAGGTTACGATCAGCTCGGTCAAGCGTGAGGTAAAAACCGACAAAGCGCCGAAGCTGTATGACCTGACTACGCTCCAAAGAGAAGCAAACAAGGCTTTTGGCTATACCGCCCAGCAGACACTCGACTATACGCAGTCGCTCTATGAGGGCAAACTAGTTACCTATCCCCGTACCGATAGCCAATATCTCAGTGATGACATGGTGCAGACTGCACTCGATGTGGCAAAGCTCTGTGATACCTATTTCGGGTTCGGTATCTTGCATACTCCCGATATTAGCAAAGTCATCAACAATGCTAAGGTTTCGGGGCATCATGCGATCATTCCCACAAGCGGTATCGCAACGGCTGACCTTTCTTCTCTGCCGTCCGGCGAGAGAAATATCCTCACGCTGATCGCCACAAAGCTGATCTGTGCAACGGCTCCGGCGCACAAGTATGAGGCTGTCAAGCTCACAGGTATCTGCAACGGTACGGAGTTCACGGCAACGGGCCGCACGATGCTTGAAATTGGTTGGAAAGCCTATGCAAAGCAGTCCGACAAGAAGAATGACGAAAAGGCTCTGCCTGCGGTATCTGAGGGACAGACCTTCATTGTAACTGCAAGCAAGGGCGAACACTTTACTTCTCCGCCGAAGCCCTATACCGAGGACACACTTCTTTCCGCTATGGAGAGAGCCGGAAATGAGGACTATGACGAGGATACCGAAAAGAAAGGACTCGGTACTCCTGCCACAAGAGCCGCTACTATTGAAGCACTTGTAAAGAACGGCTATGTGGAGCGTGTCGGTAAGCAGCTCAGAGCAACGGATAAGGGCAAAGAGCTTGTGACGGTTGTTCCCGATGAGGTCAAGTCTGCAAAGCTGACCGCAGAATGGGAATCAAAGTTACAGCAGATCGAACACGGCAGTCTGCCCGAAGCAGTCTTTATGTCGGGTATTACGAAGTTCATCACTGAAATGTGCAGTAAATACGGCTCTGTTGATAAGTCTGTTTCTCTTTCTGACGGCGGTAATGAGCCTATCGGGAAATGCCCGAAGTGTGGTGCTGAGGTAGTCAAGGGTAAGTTTGGCTGGTACTGCAAGGGCAAATGCGGTATGAATATCGCTAAGGTGTACGGCGTGGAGCTTTCCGATACCCAGGTCAAGGGACTGCTTGACGGCAAGTCCACAAGCTACACATCTAACGGCAAAAAGACGTTCGTCCGCCCTGAGATCGTGGAGAATCCGTACAATGGGAAGATGTACTATCAATGGAAAACGGAGCGTGATAAGAATGGCTGATAATGAGGTGAAAATACACATTCCAAGCGGCTGGTTTTCACTGCTGTTATCTGAGCTTGATAGAAACAAGAGTATGATCTCAAAGGCTCTTGCTCATGATTCCGATCACGATGAGCACTACTGTGAAATACTCAGACGAATGGAAGCAAGAGATGAGCGTGTAAAGGCGGCTCTGATCGGCAACATCACCAGCGGTGACTTTGTTGAGATCAATAAGAATGATTATCAGGATATTATATATATTCTGCTTGAAAATATTGATTTCTACGATAATAATGGGAGGTTGATTTATGAGTAATACTCAGCTTGCGGAAGCCGCAAAAATCCTCGGTGTTTCCGAGGACAGCATTTCCGCTATGGACGATGAGATCAAAAACAGCATGACAGCGGTTTTTGAACAGGTCGCCGTCAAGAACAATGAGGACAAAAAGGCTGTCTTTGAAGCCCTCGATAACCTGTGGCAGAAAGGCTCTATCTACATTGAGCTTGCAGAGGTCGCCAAGTCCACGGGTATCACCACCGAAACGCTCCGCAGCCTTGACTATGAGACTCAGCAGACGATCGTCTATGAGTTTCTCATGGATAGTTCGCAGGCTGCACGTTTCTATGACCTTGTGAACAAGGCGCTTGCAGTCGCAGACCTCCCGAATGTGGCAAAGCTCATCGGCACTCCCGTTCGTGAGCTGAGGTCGCTCCCTCGCCGCATTCAGGAGAATATCTGCGGTGCATACGCTATGGAATACGATCCCGACAGCACCAATACCGAGCTGATCGACAATATCAGGGAGATGTTCGCCCCGTGAATGATTTTCCCTACATCAGCGGTATTGAGATCACCGCTATCAAAAACCGTGAGTTTGTCCGCATTGAAACGGATAAGGCTCAGGAGATTGCGATTGCCCTCGATAAAAGCGGTATTCCTTTCTCTGCCCGATTCGGTGATGCCGAAATGATGCTGACCTATGACGGCAGTTTCAAGGAACAGGTCGAGGATATTATCGCAAAAGCACAGTCGGGAGAATATGAAGCACTGCTTCGTGAGCTGCAAGTCTACGGCGAACCTGACGGCTATTATCGACTCTTGGGTGAAGTCGCTGAGGTGCTGAATACCACGATCGGCACATTGCAGTCCCGTCCTGACGAGGTACAGCTTGCCCTCTGCAAGACATACGTCAACTTTTGGCTCTGCGATAAGGTCACGATACAGCGTGAGCTTGAACGTATCCATACCCTCAATGGCAGGACGATCTCGGATATTCAGGAGTATGAGCTTGGCAAGACTAAGGCGAAAGCTCCTGCCGAACCTGTGCAAAGTACAGCGGATAAAGTACCGACACTGAACGAGCTTTTTGACAGATATGAACGTCAGAACGCCCATTTTACAAGAGAATCACACAGACTCCTGTCTGAGATCGCCCGCCGCAGACAGCGGAATGAACAAGAGCGTATCATTCAGACAGAAGAAAGAGAAAGGAAGAACAGACCATGAAGAAGTTTATCATCATTGGAAGTGCCGTTGTTACGGCTGTGACCGCAGCGGTTATCATCATCGTGAGAAAGAGAAAGTGAGGTAGCCTATGCCCGTACAGGACAATGACGATAAGAGAACCGCCGACCAGCCTGCGGTCGATGCGGAGGAAGAACTGAGAAGAAAACAGGCGCAGGCACAGGAACATCAGCAGGACGAGTCCGGCGCTCAGAAGTCGGGCAAACTTCTTCCTTTTCTGAACGCAAAGGCGGAGCATCATCAGAGCCGCATCGACTCCCTTGATGAGAAGATCGCCAATCAGACGGATAAGATAGACCGCAACAAGGCGAAGATCGAAGCACTGTCTGCAAAGGCGGACAAGCTCGAAGATACAAACCGTATGCTGAAAGCGACTATCGGAAATCTGCCGGGTATCCGCACTCTGATCGCCAATAACGAGAAGCGTATTCAGGCTATCCGTGAGGAGAAGATTCCTGAGCGACAGCAGAAGATCGACCAAGCGTGGAAGAAGATCGACAAATTTACCGCAAAGCGTGACCGTATAGAACACAAGCTCAATCGTGTGATTGCTCTGAATGACACGATCAAGAGCTTTTCTATCGGCTTTAATAAGGAACGCCGTGAAGCCTTTGCCGATGCTTTGACACGGCTGAACGGTGCGACTGTTGATTGCCTGAGCGATAAGAAAGCAACACTTGAAGCGAAAAAGCAGAGAATCCTTGATACCTATAATGATCCTGCAACAAGTGTTGTTGACAAGTATAATCTCTCCGAACAGCTCAAAGATGTGAATGAGCGTATTTCAGAACTTGATGATAAGATCATGAAGCTCGCCCGTCCCGAAACCCACTATGAGGAGCAGACCAATGACCAGCTCGATGCTTCTATGGTTCTCACAGGCGACAAGCTCGGTGAAATGGTGCAGAACGGCACTATGGATATGCCTTCTCTTGCTGAGGGTGCTGTGCAGGCGGCGCAGGAGGTCGAAACGCTTGACAGATCACAGGTCGCTTCGATCGCTGACAAGCTCGTTGACCAGCCGCTTGCAAGTGCGGAAATGCAGATGGAAGATGATTATAACATGATCGACGGTATCATCAACAACGGCTCTAAAGAGGATATTGACAAGGCAAAGGCAGAGCTTGCAGAGGGTATCAAGAATATGGAAAGCCTTGCAGACAATCCTTTTGTTTCTGAGGAAGTCCGTGCTTCTGCGGCTGATGAGCTTGCGAAAATGAAGAAACAGCTTGAACTGCTTGACAGTACCGATGAAGTCCAGGTGGATAGCTGGCTCTCAGCTATGATCGAGAACGGCGATGCTGTCCTTACCGATGACGGTGGTTTCAAGGTGAACCCTGATTATTATAAGGAATTGCCCCGTGGTGATCGTCATGTGGAGACTATGACGGAAGTTCAGGCGGTCGAGGTCATGTCCGCACTGACTGCCGCAGGGGTGGCATACTCCGCTGCCACTAAGGGTGAGGATAAGGTCGGCATTACTGTTTCAAAGCAGGATGTTCCTGTGCTGAATGATGTGATGTACGCATCTATCGGAAAGATCGCTCATACAGAAGCCGCAAAGGAAAACGGCGGTAAGGGCGAAAAGGGCAAGTATCAGACGATCAATCCCGAATACTATGCTTCTCTTGGTAAGGAAGATAAGCACACCCGTGTTGAACCTATCGACACTGCACGGAAGATCGTGGCAGAGCTGCAAAAGTCTAACATTCCGTATTCTGCGGTAGTCCGCAAGAATGATACGGTAGCAGTCACGGTATCTAAGGCGAACGCTCAGGCATATAAGCAGATCGAGAGTGCTGTCAAGGGCGAAAGAGCTGTGGAGTATGTCAACCCCGACTTTTTCAAGTCGCTCCCGAAGCAGGAGCGTTTTACGCAGCGTATGGACGAGGGGCAGGCTCGGAAGAAGTCCGCAGAGCTGACCGCAAAGGGCGTGGAACACTCTGCGGTGTTCGGCGGTGAGAAGTCCGCTGTCACCGTTGCAAAGAAGGACTCGCAGAGAGCTTTCTTCACCCGTGGCAGAATGCAGCGTGACGCACAGCGTATCAGCGGTCGAGGACAGCAGAAGCCTCAGCAGAGAGAACAGACACCCAAAAAGAGAAAGAATCAGGGGCTTGAATAATAGATGAGAATTACTGATGAACAGAAAGAAAGGGCGGCATTTGTCAATCTTCCTCAGTTCCTCATGGCTCACGGCTTTGATTTGAAGAAAGTCGGCAGAGAGTATGTGTGGAAGGATCACGATAGCCTGCATATCAAGGACAACGGTCCGGGCGAACGTGGTCAATGGTTCAGGTTCAGCGAAAACAAGGGCGGCGATAATATCGGCTTACTCCGTGAATATATGGATATGTCCTTTATTGATGCTGTTGAAGCCCTCACGGGTGAGCATATTGACCGCACCTATACTCCGTCCCACACATACGAACCCAAACCTGTTCAGCAAACGGCAAGGGAGCTTTCCCTTGCCGAAGCTGATAATTGCAGGCGTGTGTTTGCGTATCTGTGCAAGACCAGAGGACTTGACTATGATATGCTTTCCGCACTTGTAAAGAAAGGCGTTATTTCTCAGGAAGAAAAGACAGGCAATGTGCTTTTCAAATATTTCGATACAGACGGAAAAGTTATCGGTGCTGAAAAGGTCGGCACTTCCACGGAGCATAAATTCAAAGGCATTGCAACAGGCTCGGTTGGCGGTCACGGCTTTGAGGTAGTACGCGGCACCGGAGAAAAGGCTTTTTTCTTTGAGTCGGCAATAGATATGCTTTCATATCTGCAAATGCACAGCAAAGAGCTTGATAATTGCAGGCTTGTTTCCATGATGGGCGTGAAGCCAAGTATCGTCCTTGATACGATGCTCCGTCATAATATCGCTGCTGAGAACGTATTTTTATGCTCCGATAACGATACGGCAGGCAATGAATTTGCCCAGCGTTTGCAGGAGCAGTATCCCGATATGAAGCGTATCATCACTCCAGATACATATAAAGACTGGAATGATATGCTCAGGGGTATTCCAAAAGTTGTAGAACAAGAGACTGAAAAGAAGGAGGTTGACAGCATGGCTGACCTTATTACATACGGCAACCAAATGTGGCACAAGGCAACAGATAACAGAGATAAGAGCCTTGTGACGATTCAGGCTTCGGATTTTGCAAGATTGCAGGAACAGCTTGATAATTCGGGCATTAACTACTATGCCTATGCCCGTGATAATTCCGTCATTATGGCGATCAATGATAAAGATGTGGAGTGGTTCAGGCAGATTGCAGGCACTCCCGATCTTGTACCGAACAAATCAAACAGACCATATTCTCCGCCCGAAAAAAACATCTTCGGTTCAACAGAGTATCGCTATATTCCGCAGAAAGAGTATCTTTCGGCTGACCGTGATTTAGTCCTGAAAATGGCTGAGATCATGTCAAAGCGCAGTATGCAGTTTTCGGGCAGAGTCTATCCGTCCGGCAAGGGTACGCTGACGGTATCTCACGCTGACCTCTTTGCTGTCCGCAACATCAGGGACGAAGTTGTGAATATGCGTAATCAGTTTGCAAGTACCGATAAGGCGCAGGAAGTCGGCAACCGTGACTATCGTGCGAACCGTGATACCCATTATTATATGAGCAAGCTCACACCCGAACAGTTCGGAAAGGTCAAGCCTTTCCTCGAAACAAGTGTGAGCTATCATGCTGTTGTCCGTGACGGCAAGGTCGCTTTTGCGGTGGATAAAGAGAACGCTCCTGCATTTCACAGGGCTTTGGAAAACGCTGTCCGTGAGGTAGATATGCTCAGGAGTATGGCTGACCTCGGTTTGCCTATGGAGCAGAATGTGGCACTCTCTCCCGTGGTTCATCGCCTTGCGGTGGAAGATGTAAAGCTCGATCTTGCTGACTTTTTCGATAATCGTTATGATGATGCACAGTTCGGTGAAATGCTCTCTCTTGTTAATGCGTATCTGTCACAAGCTCTTTCGGAGCGTTACGGCGAACACTCCAAGCTCCATGATATGCTTGAAGCAAAGTCGAGTTTTGACCGCAGTATTGAGCTTTCTGACTTCTTTTCTCAGCACGATTTCTCCGATGGACAAAGGGCGGCTATTACCGCTATGTTTGTCGGTGATGTGACGAGAGGTCAGATCGACAGCATTGACGAGACTTTCACGGCTGAGGATATTCAGGCGTATGACGAGATTCTGCATAACGCTTTGCAGGAATCCGATGTAGCTGACTTTCTGACTGCCCATAAGCAGGCAGTTATTGACCGTGAGAATGCAAGCAGAGTTCCGACTGAGGAAGAAGTGCTGTTCCCGAAGGCTGACCTTGCGAAATTCCTTGCGGAGCGCACTCTTTCTTCTGATGAGTGGGAGGATATGGCGTATCCGCTGTTTGACAGCGGTTATCTTGATAAGCATAAGCCCAGCGACAAGGCTGCTTTCGGCTATCATCTTTCTGAGCCTGCGCTTTATGACCTCGCCCAGCGTTATCATGACGGAGAGGATATTCGCCGTGAGCTTGCTCTCGGACTTTTAGAGGGCAGTGGGGCCGCAGATATTGAGTTTATCTTTGAACAGGGTGAGATCTCAGACCGTACCTATTATTATGCTGAAAACCTCCGCCACTCCCTGCATACGGAGAGGACTGAGGACGGTTTCAAGTGCAGTTTCGGCGGTATGGAACGTTTTGTTTCCTTTGAGGAAATCGGACAGGCTTTCATTGACCGTATCCATGAGGAATTTGACGATCTCGCTTTCTGGTGGGTTCGTGACGATTTGCAGGAGGCTGTTCCTGACATTTCCGATGAAAGGATCAGTGATCTTCTCACTGCATTTGACGGTGCTGCTATGGCTGATTGGGAAAAGGGAGATAACCGTTCGAAGCTCAACCGTATCAAAAAGGCTCTCTATGATATTCTCGGTGATGAAGTGCAGACCGAAAACGCTTTTGCTATCATCGCAAAGAAAAAGTATCATGTGAGCTTTGAAGCAGAAACACCTGAAAGACAGCCGGATAGCCTGTCATTCCATTTCGGCAAAGATAAGGGCGATGAATGGGTAAGCGAAAGCGACATCGTTCACGATTTTGCCCTTGCACACCCTGATTGCAGTTTTGCTCTCGGCAATGCAGTCCTTGAATACCTCGATGAGAAACAGCACTCGGAGAGAAATATCCCTGAGCTGAAAGCAGGCTGGTATAAAAAGACCGATTTCAGCATTACTGCTGTCATCGACGGTGAGGAGTTCAACTATGACGGCCGCTTTGATATTGGTGACGGCAAAGGTACGGGCGGCGGTTCGCTGATCGACCATATCCGCACCTATAATGAGGGTATCCTCGGCTATACGCAGCACCCGTTCAATCAGCCGGAATATAAAGAAAGAGCGCAGAGAATGCTTGACATTTTCGTTCCTTTTCTTGAAGCACATTCTGAACTGACCGCTGAGGAGCAGCGTATCTTCGATGATTTCAAGGCACAGCACCCGATCCGCACCTATGATGATGTGGAAAAGGCTCAGGGTACTTTCAAGATTTATCAGCTTCCCGGTGGCGAAAAGTATCACGGTGTCCGCTTTGAGAGTATGGACAGGCTGAAAGCTGACGGCGTACAGCTCAACAAGGACGATTATGAGCTTATGTATGAGGGTGAGGTCGGAGAGTTCAGGGGTAATGCTACGCTTGAAGCACTTTTCGCTCAGTTCAATAATGACCGTCCCGATGATTTCTTAGGTCACTCTCTTTCTGTTTCCGATGTTATTGTCATTCACACTGACGGCAAGGATACAGCGTATTTCTGTGACAGTTTCGGATTTACCGAAATGCCTGAGTTCTTCCGTGAAAAGGAGCTTGTGCAGGAGAAGCCCGAAACCGCAAAGGTCTCCGATCTTGCAGTCGGTGATATTATCATGTACGACGGCGCTCGCCGTGAGGTCGAGAAGATAAGCGACAAGAGCATTTCGCTGAAAGACCTTGACGCACCCGATTATGGCGGTATTCTGCTCGGCACTTCCGATGTGCTTGCCTATGACGGCTGGCAGCAGGATATGGAGGAAAAGGGATTTGAGATCATCAGCAAGGGCGGACAGCAGGCTGAAAAGGCTGAACCCGAAGATAAAGGTCCGGTATCGCTCCGCAAGGTTGGCGATTTTTACGAGATGCACGGCAAAAATGCGGAGATCGGTGAAGAAGTCCTCGGACTGCAAATGCACTCAAAAAACGGGCAGCCTATGGTCGGTTTTCCGGCAGAGGACAAAGACGAATACTCTGCAAAGCTCCGTGAAGCAGGATATACCGTCCTCATCGAACAGGCTTTTGAGCTGAACCCTCCGAAGCGTGAGCCTGAAAAGCTCCAGACATTACAGCAGGTCGTTGACAAGTTCTTCGGGACTGACTGCGAATCTGCTGAAACAGAGCGTGGTACATGGAAACTGGCAATCGCTGACGGCGATAAGGTCGGTGAACTGTTCTATGACGGCGATCCCGTCTGCGGTATCTATAACCGTGGCGATAAAATGGAGATCGAGCCTTACCGTGAGCTGACTACTTTTCCGGCGCTCCTGCGTACTGCGATGCTTGAGCATAACCCTGACAAGCCCGTGGAGATCATGGACTTTCAGCGCACCTTTGAAACTCCGCTTGATAAGGCAAAGTGGCTTATCAACGACTTCTGCGAAGTGGAATACCGTGAGGGTGCTGATTTTGATGATCTGCACAATGTTGGTCTTGCGTTTACCACGCTGACAGACGATGAGCTGCCCATTCAGGTAACTGCTGACCTTGTGGATTTCAAGATCACTCACGAATTTGACGGCGAAGTTTACAATACAGAACAGTATGACAGCATAGAGGATATGATCGAGAACGGTCTGATTGGACTGGACTTCTCTGACCTTGTATCCGTTCCCGATGAAGTCATTGAGCGTCACACCGGAAAGGACGAACAGACGGTAGAGCTTATGAGCGATGCTGCCGATATTTCCGATACTTCTTCTCCTGCCGATGATGTTCCTGCGGTCACGCTGAAATATAAGGGTGATGCCGAGAGCCTTGACGAGATCAAGGACAAGGCACTTTCCCTCGGCGCGACTGTTATTATAGATAACGCTGAGGGTGTTATTTCTATCGACACCTATGAAAACCATCATGCAGAGATCGACGGTGCAGCCTATGAGCTTGGTCTTATGGCGGTCGATGATGCTCCTGCGGCGGTTTCAGAGGATATTGACAAGCCCCTGTTCACCGATGCTGCTGTTATCGAGGAAATTCAGCGGGGTGAGAACGATGATGTTCCGTTTTGGGAGAAGCCCGATATTCAGGGCGAACAGCTTTCTTTGTTCGGTGATCCCGAACCTCTGACAGTTTCAAAGCCTGCACCTCAGAAGTCAAAATCCGAATTTGCCAAAGGTCCGGTGGTGGACGGTGTTCAGGTCTATGAAGCACTTGCCGCAGAGATCGACCGTGGAACTGGCTTTGTTCATGGCAAGCTCCGTGTGCAGGACTTCTATGAGGAACAGCACCCGACTATCCAGCAGCTTGCCGATTTCCTGAAAAAGGAGTACGGTACAGGCGGTCACAGCGGTGAGGGCAAGATCTCTCTTGTGGACTACAATTCTCAGGGTATGACATTCAGCTTTGAGAACGGCGAGAAGTTCCGTCATTCGTGGTACAATGTCGCAACAATGACAGAATCACGGCTCAGGGACGATACTTATCTCTCGGCTGAACAGAAAGAAGAAAGGGCTGCACTCAAAGCAGAACAGGCTGAACCCCATAAGGTCGAAGTCGGTGACCGATTTCGTCACAAGATTACTGGCGATGTTTCTGAGGTTATTTCGCTGACAGGTGCGTTACCGTTCTATACGGACGATTGCACCATTCAGCGTGAAAGCGGCGGTTTCGCTGTGACGGAGAATATTTCCTATGATAAGCTCCTGAACAGCGGTATGTATGAGTATATCGGCAAGGCTGAACCTGAAAAGGAGCAGTCTGCACCCGTGAAGCCTGAAAAAGCTGAGGTCACACCCGATAACTCTGCGGTCACTCCCGAAGCGGAAAAGCCCGAAATTCCTACGGTCAAGAACCTGTCTCAGCTCAAAAAGGCGATCAAGCCGGGAATGATGTTTGAGATCACTGACCACCTCCGTCCTGAATGTGTCGGGGAGCGCAGAGTGGTCACAGGTGTCACTACGGTCGATTTTACTTCCCGAAAGCTCGATGAAAACGGCGAACCTACGGGCAAAGACCTCCACATGGAGTTTGACCGTGCAAAGAACTGGACTTTTGACGGCGGTGAGCTGATTTCACGGCTTGACAACGGCGATATGCTTATGAGTTTTCATTTCATTGACAGCTTGGAGCGTGAGCAGACAGTTCAGGCTGAAAAAGAGACGGTGATCGTTCCTGCGGTCGATGTTCCTGCACCGGAAGTTACTGCACCCGATAAGGGCGAAAACTTCACGATCACCGATGATGCTCTCGGTGAAGGCGGTGCAAAGGCGAAATTCCGTGCCAATGTCGATGCGATCAAAACGCTGAAATCACTTGAACGTGAGAAGCGTCCTGCGACTGCTGAGGAAAAGGAAACCCTGTCGAAATATGTCGGCTGGGGTGCTTTGGCTAAGGCTTTTGATAAGGACGATCCGAAGTGGGCCGCAGAATATAAGGAGCTTTCTGATTTGCTGACTCCGCAGGAGTATGCTCAGGCTCGTTCAACGGTCAATGATGCGTTTTATACCAGTCCGACTGTTATTGACGGAATCTACGAGGCACTCGGCAATTTCGGCTTTGACGGCGGTAACGTCTTAGAGCCTGCAATGGGTATCGGAAACTTCTTTGGTCGTATGCCCGAAGCTATGCAGGCACACTCTCAACTCTACGGCGTGGAGATCGACTCGCTGTCCGGCAGAATCGCTCAGGCGCTCTATCCCGATGCAGATATTGCTATTCAGGGCTTTGAGCAGAACCGTTTTCAGAACAGCTGCTTTGATGTAGCTGTTGGCAATGTTCCGTTCGGTGAGCTTGGTTTCCGTGAGGAGAACCCCATAAAAGTACACCCAAATATTATTTACTCCACATTCTGCGGAAGCAGAATGTTTCTTTTCTCCGTAAGCCCTTTGTCAAGGAACTTGTAAAAGATGTGAATCTGCCTGTCCTCGTCCTTGCTTTCGGGACGATCACCAATCACGATGTACTCGATAAGCTCCAAACAAGTCTCACGGGTAAGCTCCTGAATATCGACATACTTCTTGATATTTTCAATGTATCTGTCAATATCCTTTTCAGCCTGTTCAGCGGTTTCGCACTTTTCTTTCAGTACAGCGACTTTCTCTCTCAGCATCTTCTGCTCATCAAGATACTGATTCAGCATTTTCACGCAGAGTTCTTCGGGTACAGTACCGAGGAGCTTTTCTTCATAGGTCTTACTGATAAGCGTTTCGAGCTGTGCAAGCCTTTTCTCACCCTCATGGAGTTCCTTGCTGTTATGCTGGCTCTCCGCATCGGCAGTAGCCTGTCTGCGTTTTCTAACGGCTTCACGGAGTGCGTCCTCGTCCTCAACGGCAAGTCGTGCCTTTGCTCTAATATCGTCAACAACAATCTGTGAAATTACTCTTTCCAAAATGGAATGAGGAGTGCAGCCGTCCATTCCGCTTCTAACATAAGTACCACAGCGATAGCTGACAGTCTCATATGTTCCACGCTTCTTAGAGGTGTGCATGGTTCTGTTCATTTTCATCTTGTAACCGCAGTCTGGGCAGTACATAAATCCTGACAGCGGAAGAATCACGCCTTCTTTTGTTGTCTTGCCGATACTCACCGATGCGTCAACCTCTCTAACCTTGTCCCACAGCTCTCTTGAAATGATAGGTTCATGATTATTTTCAATCACTATCCATTCCGACCTGTCCTTGCGTATCTGCTTGTGATTTTTGTAGGATACCGTTGTCACTCTCTGCTGTGCGAGATTTCCGATATAAATCTCATTGTTAAGAATGCCACGCACCATACAATCATTCCACAGATGTGAAGTCACAAGGGGATTATCTTTGCCTTTAAGCTGATAACGATGATCCGAGGGAGTTGCGATGCCGTCCTTGTTAAGCTGTATAGCGATCTGCTTCGGACTTAACCCTCTTGCCCTCTGCTCAAATATACGTCTTACGATAACGGCGGCATCTTCATCAATCAAGGGCGTATGCTTTTCATCATCTGCCTTGATGTAACCATAAGAAGCTGAAGCCGCCAGATACTTGCCCTGCCGAGAATTTGCTGCCATGACACTGCGTACCTTCTTTGACGTGTTGGCGGCGTGCCATTCGTTGAATAAATTCATCACAGGCATAAGATCCATTGCCGAACTGTTTCTGTCAAGCGTGTCTACATTGTCGCTCAGGGCGATGAAGCGGATATTGAATGAAGGAAAAATGTAATCTATATACTGACCGACCTCGATATAATTTCTTCCGAAACGTGAAAGGTCTTTACAGAGGATAAGATTTATCTTTCCCGACTTTGCATCATCAAGAATCTGCTTGATACCTGGTCTATCGAAACTTGTTCCCGAATAGCCATCGTCCTCGCATATCTCGATAAGATTCCACCCCTCCTGCTTGCTGACATATTCCGTCAGCATCTTCTTCTGATTTTCAATCGAAAGGGATTCGCCCGCACGTTCGTCCTCCTGCGACAAACGCACATAGATCCCGACATTGTAAGTAGTTTGCTTTGCCATAATAACTCCTTTCCAATCAAAGCAAACCATATTCGATGATACAACTATTATAGCGCAGAAAACCGAATATGGCAAGTCTTTTTTCAAAACTTTTTAGTTCTTTTCGGTTTTCTGAAACGCTCTTTTGAAAGCAAGTTCATAAAGCACCTTATCAAGGTCTTTTTCACCCACGAAATGACTTGTCACAGCATAACGCTGACCGTCCACTTCGTACACGGCTTTGCTGGTCGGCTTATCTTTATATCTCTCATTCAGCTCAGCCAAAGTAAATCCTGTATCTTTTCTTGGCAAGTGTCTCCTTTCCGCCTGCGATTATCTATCTCTACACGCAATGGCTTTTTGTTGCAGGGGCGTTACGCCTGCACAGGTGCTGTACGGAACGGCAGAGCCGTCCCTTACACAGCAATCGTTTTGTTGTCGGAATATATGTTACTCCGAATAGGAATGATCTGTTTCTGAAAAGCTCATCTGCTTAGCGTACTTTTCGGAATAGCTTTCGTCCGAGCTGTTGTCAGCATCGGCAGAACTATCGTCAGCCAGCTCACCAATCTGCTCATAGGTCATACCGCTTGCTGTCAGCTTGCCGATCAGCGTATGCTCCGCAGTCACAGCATCGAGAAGTGCCTGTCCCTCCGCACCGCCGTAAAGCTGTGAGAGCTTATCGTAGGTGTAGAGCTTGCTATCAATGATGACCTTGCGCCTGCGCTCCTGCACAGCTTTGATAGACTTTTCGTAGCTGTCGAGCTTTGCCTGATTCTCCGCAAGAACAGCATCCGTAATGATAACAGCGGACTTCTCATCAACCTCGGTCTTAGCTTTCTTACTCATTCTCATCACCTCCCAATGTATTGGATTTAGGGATAATACCCTATGCTAATATTATAGCATTCTCGGACAGCAAAAGTCTATTCGCATTGCGCAAGAAGTTGAGTGCGCCATAAAACTTCTTCATTCGTGAAATTGTTATGGGGAATTTTGCAGAAAGCAGACCGAGCATTGCAAATCCGAGCCATATCACATTGACTGCATACTGCATAGGTCACCATTTCTGATTTATTCAATACGGAGAATTATTATCACGGAGCAACTATTTTTATAAAAATCATGCCCGTTTCCTGATTGAACGTGCTTGTATATATAGAGGGGGTTTTATCCGAGTGCCGCCGTGACCTATTCACATTCTGTATAGAAATATGCTGTTGAATTTAGGCACAAGGGAGAACCGTCATGAACAAAGTGTAAACTTTTCTGAAAAACAACGCCATTTTCTCAAAAACACCGGTAGAAAAGTGAAGGGCTTTGACGTTGTGACGATCACACGCACCCCTGCATATCATTTTCATCATAAAATTTTTCTGCGGTATACTTAACGAAGCGGTCAATAATTTGGTATTAACTTATGGGAGCATATTTCATAGGACTGCCGCCCAGACTGCGCAATAACTGCGCTGAGCCAGTTTACAATTTCAAGAGTGATGATATTGAGTGCATCACGCAGGAGCGTGAGCGAGTATGACCGCCGACCTAAGCGGCGGAGAGTTTAAGTCGCATAGCTCCAAATTCGCTGACGGAGCATCGAAAGCCTGAGTGATATGAAAATCCCACAGGCTGGAAAATAGCGCTACAGCGCAACAAAAATAACAAGCATTGTATTTTGCGCCGCACAGCGAGCGAAAATACCAAATGCTTGTTAGGGACACCCCAAGCCCCGAAACGACCGCACAGCGGTCAAGAAAATCGGCTAACGCCGAAATACAAACAAAGGAGACACCACTATGAAAACCGAGAAAAAGAAGCGTGGAAGACCGCCCAAACACAAGGCTATGGAGTTTGAGGGTATGACCTACGAGGGAGCAATCAATCACGCACTTGACAAAGAGGTCAGAGCCGACCTTGACAAGTGCCTTGCCGACAAGGACGAGAGCCAGCTTACCGACGATGAACGCAAGTACCTGAAACGCAAGAAGGAGAAGAAGTCCTACACCCTCAATGTTCGTTTCACCGAATCGGAAATGCAGGACATTCTTTCCAAGTGTGAGCAGTACGGTTACAAGAACAAGACCGAGTATATCCGTGATTGTGTTCGGGCGAGGGTTGATCTCACGCCCGACCGTTCCGAAATTGCCGAGTGTAACCGTCTGATGAAACGCATCGGAGCAAACATCAACCAGATACTTGTCCGACTTTACAGCACAGGTCACATCTATGCCGAGGATATTACCGAGATAAAGAAAGGGGTAAACGAAATTTGGCATACACTTCTATCCATACGATCAGGGCAACAGTCAGCGCAGCGATCGCTTACATCACAAGAGATGATAAGACCATCGACGGTTTATATGTCAACTCTTATGCTTGCCGAGCCGATAGCGCAGGAGCAAGCGAGGACTTCCGAGCCGTCCGAAACACAGGAACAGGACGCACCCAAATCCTTGCCTACCACATGATACAGAGCTTTGCCCCCGGTGAAGTCACGCCCGAACAAGCTATGCAGATCGGAGAGGAGCTGTGCGACCGTTATCTGAAAGGCGATTATCAGTATGTCATTGCTGTTCATCATGACAAGTCGCACCTGCATTGCCACATCATTTTCAACAACACAAATCTGTATAACGGTCTGAGCTTTACCACCGAGCATAATCAAGGCAGAAAGTCTGAAAGAGCGTGGGCAGAGTTGCGTGAGATTTCGGACGAGATATGTGCTGAACACGGTATATCTGTTATCTCCGAGCCTGAAAAGGGACATGGGGTATCTCACTTTGAGAGGAATATGCAGAAAGAGGGCAAGTCGTGGAAAGATAAGCTCCGTGTCAGGATTGCGGAGGTCATGCTTTACAGCCGTGACTTCAAGGATTTTCTTGAAAAATGTTCGGAGTGCAGTATCGAATATGTTTACAAGCCAAGCAATAAGGTCAAGCTGAAATTCCGTTTATCAGGTGACGGTCAACAGAAGTTTACAAGAGCCGACACCCTGGGCGCAGACTTCACCCCCGAACGCATAGCCGAGCAGATAGCGGAGATACAGGAAAAGCTGTCAGCGGCGAATGTCACTCCCGATATGCTTATCGAAGCGCCGAAGCCTGTTGTTCCAAAGACCGAGCCGAAGCCGACACAGACAGTCACCGCACCGACAAAGCCGAAACAATCTGCCGAGCCTGAAACTATCACCGAAACAAGTGAAACCGCAAAGAGAAAAGCTGCTGCGGAACAGGTGGAGAAGTTCTTTGCAGCCCGACGAGCAAGACGGCAGGCACAGCTTGATATGCTTAACGCAACTGCTATCAATCCGAAGCCTGAACCGTCTGCCCGGACACCACAGCCCACACCTACGGAGAGTAAAGCACCTGAAAAGAAAGAAGATCCGTGGAAAGCTATCAGAGGTATGGGCAGAGCAAACGAAATCATCGCAGACCTTGAAGCTGGTGGCGTTATGTCATTCAGCGAGCTGTCTGGATTCTTCTTCAATACACCTCACTCCGATGACCACACAACTGAGCGTGCCGATCTGAAAAAGAAGTTTACAGCTATCGACACGCTCATTGCAAAGATGAAGCACCGTGACGAGCTGGAGCCTGTTTACAAGGAGTATCAGGGCAAATCGGGCTGGTCGCAGAGCCGTTTCAAGAAGAAAAATGCCGCCACTATCGAGGACTACGAGCAGACGGTCAAGTACATCAAGGAGCATATCAAGAAGTATGCTGTTGACGGCAAACCGCCGACGATGCTTGACCTTTTGGAGAAGTCCAACAAGCTGAAATCGAAGTGGAACAGGCTTAATGTCGAGCATACCGCATTCCTCACCAAGCGTGAAACGGCGAAGAAGTACACCCGACAGGTGCGCCAGTACATCAACGAACAGCAGATGAAGCGTGAGCGTGAGAAAAGCCGTCAGAGGACACAGGCTAAACATAGAAATAAAAATACACTTGAATAAAGAAAGGAAACAACAACTATGAGCAAAATAGGTTATATCCGTGTTTCTACGGAGCATCAGGAAACAGCGAGACAGCAGGAGATCATGTGCAGTTATCAGGTTGACCGCATCTTCTCCGAGAAGCTGTCAGGAGCGAACACCGACCGCCCTCAGCTCAGGGCAATGCTTGACTATGTGCGTGAGGGTGACACCCTCTACATCGAGAGTATCAGCCGTCTGGGACGCTCCACAAAGGACTTGCTGAACATCATCGACACCCTCACAGACAAGGGAGTAACGCTCATCAGCCACAAGGAGAAAATTGACACCGACACTCCTGCGGGCAAATTTATGCTCACCGTGTTCGCTGCACTCTCACAGTTGGAGCGTGAGCAGCTCAAACAGCGACAGCGTGAGGGCATCGAGATCGCTAAGGCTCAGGGCAAGTACACCGGGCGAAAGCCTATCCCCACCGACTGGACGAGGTTCGGTCAGCTCTATGGGGAATGGAGAGCCAAGCACATCACGGGCAGGGACTTTATGCGGAGAATGAATATGTCAGCAAATACTTTCTACCGCCGTGTGCGTGAGTATGAACTCCGTCACGGCATCACCGAGCCGACCTCAGCTTGACCGTCAGGCGAACGGAAATGCCACACATCACTATCCGAGCCTGCGGAGCGGAATTCTAACCGCTGAAAAGAAAAAGCCCTCAGAAACGCTTACAAGAGCATTTCCGAGGGCTTGCGGTTATTCAGTTCCAATAGAGTTTGTGCCTGTTGTGGTGTGCCCCACAATGCCTATTCAGACTTGTGTGGAACGAAAAATATAGTATTTGGCAATAAAACAAGATAACAATAAATTTATAGTTTAGTTAACTACATAGACATTTCCCTTTATGGCGATTTCGTTTATTATGGCACTACGGTTCAAATCTTTTTGGGACAATAAAACAATACCTATAATATTAATATCAGATTGCTTAATAGTATCTTTACCTGTATTAATACCGTTTCTTATGTTTTCAAATTCGTCTTCCAAATAAGCGTGTTTATCATTTATTATATTAACAAACTTATCTAATGGTGAAATGAGCTTTTCGCCAGCATAGAACAACGGGATACCATACACTCCTCTTTCGTCATTTTGAGGATTTTGAATCGTTGGTAGTGTTGAATCAGAATCATTGTAAGTATCGACCCAAAGCCATGTCACTGTTCCGTATTCACTATATTCATCTATTACAGATGATATATCTGATGAATTGATTGCATTCTTGAATGATACATATATTTTGCCTTCGCCAAGGATTGTTGAAACATCATTATCTTCTTCTGGCGTGGGGAGAAAAAAACGTTGATATTGAGAAGAATCATTTTCTTTAATAAGACAATTAGGAAAGTCTGTATTTGCGTTTACTCCGCTTGTGCCTGTCAATAAGCCGATTTTTTCAAATATGAATTTCTGATCAAGACTCACTTTTAATCTGAATGTAAATTTGTTAGTGTATTCTGTTGTGCTAAAAGGATAACTAAGAATAGAGTATTGATATTCATTACTGCTCTTTTGCTTGATGTCAAGCTCATTTCCATTTGGACAGCTTATATAATAATAATCTTGTATATCTTTATTCATTTGAGTCATCATTTTATCTCTGTTGTGATACTTAGATAAAACAAAAGTGCCTGCCGTAACTAATAATGATATAATTATAATTATAATTGTTTTTTTCATTGCTTCAACCTCTACTTCAAGGCTGGACACCGCTTATAAGCTGTTCATTATAAAAAACAATTATTTTATCATTTGGCAATAGCTGTTCTGTTCCCATTGAATAATCATTCGATGTATCCCAATTAGACCAATCTGCTGCATTTAGTCTAAAATGGATTACAAACTGTTTATTAGGTTGAAGTTCAACATCGGTATTAAATTTGATTTTTGCATATGTATTTCCGTAATCGTCATTAACAAATTCACAAACCGAAGTATTACCTAAGTATTGATTATCTACAGCAAGCCAGTCGCAATGGTATTCAAGGTTTTCTTTATTGTCTGCATTAAATACATAATTTATAGTTATATCACTCATTTTTAAAGGCTTGTCAGAGTTGTTAGTTATAACTATATTGGGATTTATAGTATTTGAGTTACTAATACCTGCATTGCAAGATTCTACTGTTATTTCAGGTGATTTCTCATCATCTTGAATTACCCCTGGATTGATAGTTGGCGTAACAGTTGTATCTATTTCACCATCATTATCAAGATCAATGTTAATAAAAAATGAACCATCTGATAAATTTAAGAATAATACAGATCCACTATTCACAGAGATATTGGTATACAAATAGATGTTTCCATCAATATTGCACATAATATCAGTGTTTTGATCAGCAAGTGAATTGATTTTACAATCATAATTATCATCAGCAAATTGAGCCAGTAAAATCGGATTGCCAACTGATGTTAAAGGGTCAAATTTAAAATTATTCCCTTCGTGAACCTCTGAATTTGTGTAATAATATGAACAGGTTTCGTTTGAAAAGAATAAATCAAAATAACCTGAAATAGCAAGCTTATTTGAAAGTGTCTTGGTTTCTTCTATGGCATTAGATGTAAGATTGTTATTTGCCATTTTTGTTCTCATGGGCAGCTTCATAAATGATTTTGTATCTTTTATGTTTTTTAATATCTCATCTATGCATTCCTGACTCTGTATTAACCCCATATGATCTTGATCAAAGATTTTTATATCCAAAAGATCGTGATTAAAATTCATTGTTGCACTTTCAATTGGAACTACACTATCGCCAATACCATATTCTGGAACGAATTGCAATCCTCTATCGCCAGGACAATGTTGAATAGTTGAAATGGTATTTCTATTACTTCCTACTAATGCTATTCTTTTCAGATTATTAGTATTGTTTTGGGATATTTTTATGCGGCTATGGTTATATTTTCCATCTATCCAAAGATAATTATTATAATCATCAGAAATCAGCTCATCAAATTCGTCAAATGTAAAATACGTAAAATTGCCGTTATCTATAAAATAATCATACCAATGATCATAAGTTCGTTTATATGAATATATCCACTGCCAGTCATCTGTATAATCTTTATTTGGCAACAAATCATAACAACTGCCTAAATTCACCAAAACACTTGGAAGTTCAAATGAAGTAAATAATGATTCTGCTACCCCGAGTCCTCCTATGATATATGATAAATCACCAGTGCTTAAAACGCAAAGCATCGTTGGCGCACCCCAAAATGGTGTTCCGGCAGTTATTTGTTTAGAAATATTATCAGCACCATATTCCGAAATGTATTTTTCTGTAACAATACCACCCATACTATGTGCAACAAAAACTACCTCATTATAATCACTAATAAGATCATGAAGATTATTAGCCGTTATTTGCGCTCCCATTCTCCAATCATACGGGAAAAATAAGATATCATACTTATCAGAAATATCAGTATCATTATTTAGTGATTCAATTATTCCTTTATAAGTATCATCATATCCATAATTATTAACAGGATATAATTCAATATTACTATTACCGTAGTAATCGCATTTGAGCGACTGGAACGCATTGTGAATTTTTTTAACATCATCAAAGTTACTTGGCTGTTCAATCCAAGATCCCCATACACTTTCATCATTTGATGTTTTTGCAAGATCTATTCCCATTATTCCCGGTACTACTACAACGGCTCTTTTCAATTTAGGAATTGTTATGTTTTTGGTTATTCGCTTTACTTCTGTATCACCGGTCTTGGCAACTTTGTATGATAATTCAAAATCCAATTTTGCATTTATATCAGAATTATGTTTTGAATCTGTTGGAACTATAAATTTCAAAGGAATTGAATAGCTTTTACTTGGCTTTATTACCGAATAATTGTGTGTAAGTGAGGTTCCATACTTTGGTTCAAGGTTATCAGCAGTGATTTTTATCGATACATCTGTCGCATCGCCATCTCCAATATTATCCAAATATACATTTGCATTTATATCATCATAATTAAAATTGGAAATACTAACCTTATTATCAGCGTATACACTTAATGCTAACGGAGGAATTAAATTCTGTTCTAACTCACTCAATCCATAATAGGTAACAAATTCTCGTGTTTCACCACTGGTGAAAGTATCTTTGTTCCATGTGATGGATACTGCACTATCTCCATTAGATCGTCCTGGCTGAGTCACATAATCCCATAGCGTACTTGTTACATTTCCCCAATTAGTAAATTGTACTTTATCAGGTTTTCTGTCTCCCGATTTGTAGAATGTACCTTGTGCTACTACACCGGGATTAGTTGCGGAATCAAAGGCTTGCCATATTTGCGGAATATTAGAACCTGAATATACGGTTTCAGTTGTTACATCAGATCCGTTTACTCTGAATGGCGCAGCATCATTACCACCGAGCATAGTGTCCATCATAATTCTTATGCCCACTTGTTTGGCGTATTCTGTATCATTTTTGACGATATACTTAATCTTAACAACATCATCTCGTCCAGTCGCCGAATTCTCAATAATAGATAGTTCTTGTGTGACATCAACACCATCATAAGAAGCTTTGGAAACACTTTTAGAACCATCAGCATCATAAGTTACATTTGATGATGTAAACTCATTTATGCTTTCACCAACAACAATTGTTGTTTTTGATGTTCCTCCACCCGGATGACCGAAAAGCATCTTTTTATTATCATCAGTTGAACTGTTAGGGTTTCCTCCTATTGTACCAATAGTATAGTGACCATTACTTGCAGTGTTGAACTCAATGTAGTCATTTGCTATTAAAGTATTATTTTTGAGAATACTTTTAAGCATTCTATTTTGGGGAACACTTACAGCAGAACTTGCCAGATTTGATTTCCATTCTTGGTACTCTTCACCATTAGGATCTAACGTTGAGTAATATTGATATTCGTCAACATAATCATCGGCAAAAGCAGGTAAACTCGTAAGCATAGTTGTAGATAACGCAATACAGCTAAGACCTGCCACGATACGTTTCAAAATCTTATTCTTAACCATTTCATACCCCCTTTCTGCAACACACAGTTGCCAATTATTTCTTGTTTACATAGTTTCTCAGCTCTTCTGGCTCTACAGGTTGTGCGAACCAATGGAAGCAAGCACTCGGAACTGATGTGGTAGCTACCACCAGCGCAAGAGCCGCCAGTGCCGTAGAAGCCTTCTTTGCTATGCTCATCAGCTTTTTCATTACAAATCCCTCCTTTCAAACAGTTCAGATAAGTCAGGCTCTTTCGGTTGATAAAACGTAATACCGCAAACGCTGCCATTTGAGATATACAGCACCAGCCTTACAAGAGCAAGAATTACAATCGCCAAAATACTCCGTTTTTCTCTTTCCTTATCATCGTTTACTGTTATCACCCCGATTCAAAAAGTGACCGAGCAGTGCCATGATTGCTGACAGCAGCATTCCGCTTGATACATAAAGGCTTAGTTTTTGATATTGGAATACAAGCAGTGCAATCGTGACAACGGATAGGGTAACAGCTAAGATGCAGCTTCTTTTCCTTAGCTTGACACTCTTTTCCTCTGACATCGGTTTATTCGGATGCGGAACGGGAGCAATACATAGAATGATTGGTAATGCTATCATTATGAAACTGATGCTGAATATTGGCGTAATATGTCCGCTTACATTGCAAATGCCGTAAGAGAAAACCATCATCACCATGACAAGCGTGAACATACAACTAAGATGACTGTTAGCGTGAAACCCACCTACAAACTGTCTCAACCCCATAAATACGGCTATGAATACAACAACCGCAGGCAGCGTATGGGAAAACAGAGCAATCAGCAGGACGATAATGGTATTCAGCACATCAGAGATCAGCAGCTCCATTCCATATGCGTAGATCACCTCTTTGGATTCTTCCGTTATGTTCTGAACCACAAAAAAGTGTGCTATGCTTTTTGCAAGTTTTGAAATCATTTCTGAATCACTTCCTGCAAAAATCATAACACAAGTTGCAAATTTTTTCAATAGGTTTTGAGAAAAAAGGTCTCAAAGTGTCCCCAAATGTCGTCTTCTTGTCCCGAAATGCAAATAGTTAAATTTGTAAACAATTACGAACCATAATGTTCAGCTTAAAAATTCCGTCATCATAATCGAAACTTACTAACCCACCCAATCTATCAACGGAGGATTTGATACTGTTTATCCCTATGCCGTGAAGCCCTTGTTCTTTCTTTGTTGATGTTAAAACAGATGTATCTACCTTATCTGATGTATTTGTAATGACAATAAATAGCTTCTCTCGTTCTTCCATTAGGCTTATCCAAATATGCTTATGTGATACACCAGCTCTCTGGCAACCTTCTATTGCATTGTCAAGAGCGTTTCCGATGATACGGCACAACTCCAATTCGTCTGCCTTGATATTTGTTATGATATTGACCTTGCAAATAAACTCTATACCGTATGTCTGAGCAAGAGAACCCTTGATGTTCACAATAGAATCGACGGCATTATTACCAGTATAGCAGAGTCTGTTAGCAAGCCTTACAAATGAGCTTAGCTTGACAAGATATTCCTTAGCAGAATCAGTATCATTGTTTTCCAACATATCATTCAGAACTAAAAATTGATTTTCAATATCGTGTTTAAACTCTCGTACTTGCTTGTATGACAGGGTAAGCAGCTTATAGTTTTCCTGTTCCTGTTGCTTTATTGTTTCAAGGTATTTTAACTTTATCTTATCTTCAAAACTTTCAAAGAAATTAAACATAGCAAGGTTTATAAAGATAATTCCTGCAAGAGAAACGCCCAAAGAAACATAACTATAAGTGTTGCTGCCAACAAATCCATCAAGCATTGTTTGTAAAAGAAAAATACTTATGATTGGAATAACTATTATCAATATCCAATATTTTATCGGCAGTTCACGAATTTTTTTGTTTATTATGCGGTGCATCAATCCTATAAGCCATAAATAAATTATATTTGTGCCTACCATTCCGAGATAACGTCCTAAACCAGACTCTAAGAATTCATCTGGTGTTCCCATATTAGCAATGCAAAGTAATCCAATCACAATAGGTTCAGATATAGATATAATCAGTAAAAACAATATGTTCCAAAATATTTTATGACGGATTGAATCATCATAACAAATAAAGGACATGGAGCTAATAAGAATAATGGTTGTAATCAGATACACTAAAATATTATCTGTCAACAAAACTGTCGCTGACAGTATTACAGTAGAAAGAAGATACGACAGATAAAGAACTGCTTTATTAACTTTTGCCTTACTCAACAAGGAAAAGTATAAGAATACCAACATCATTTCAATTGCTACATTGACAATCTCAATGATATTTTCAATCAATACGGGCAACTCGATCATCTCCCTGTTGCATAGTTAAGATAGCGAGCAACTATCTCATCTTTATATGTTTTGCCTATGGGGATTTTTCTGCCGTTGCTTAGAATAATATCGTACTTGGTAATATTCTGTATATGGTCAAGATTTACAAGTATTCCACGGTTTATAATAGCGAAATTGTACTTTAACAACTCGCCACACACAGTTGAAAAATCGCCGCCGTACTCCAATTCACCATTAACTGTGAATAGTGATACCTTTCTTCTATGTCCCTCAAAGTAAAGAATATCTGTCAGCCTGAACTTGAATGACAGATTTTTATTATTGAAAGTGAAAGTTCTAAATCGCTGCTGGCACTCAGCAATGATAGAATTTAGCTGTTTGGTATATACATAGTCTGGCTGATTTTTCAATATATAGCGAAACGCTCCCACATCGTAGCCCTTAACGGCAAATTCGGCATAATTCGTCAGGAAAGAAATAATAACTGAACCATCTATCTGTCTGATTCTTTCAGCGGTCTGCAATCCGGTCAGATCGGGCATTTCAACATCGAGTATGATGACTTCATACATTCCCTTGACATAGAAACTCAATAAGTCTCTCCCGCTTGTAAATTCGTGTATTTCGCAGTCGGGGAGTTTCATTTCTCTTAATCTGTTATGAAGTTGTTTTAAGAATACAGGTTCATCATCAACGATAGCAATATTCATAGCAATCACCTCACAATTGGTCATGCTTTATGTATCAGTTATCATTATACCACATCGGAGAGATTATTTCAAGAGAAAAAATAGCTATGCCTCCATTAATAGTTTCGGAGACATAGCCTCATGTTGCGTTATTTTATATTCATCGAATATGGTCTATTGCCTGATTTAAGAGTGGGTGTACTTATAAGTGCTTCACAGATACCGTTCACGATACCACGAAACTGCACGATTTCTTCTTTGCAGAAGCTCTCGACAAGCTGAAAAACGGCGGTATCATGGCATTTGTGACCTCAGCAGGAACACTTGATAAGCGTGACGAAAGCACTCGCCAGATGTTGGCTGATAAGGCTGATTTCATCGGTGCTATTCGTCTGCCAGGTGGCAAGAACGGTGCGTTTAAGGATAACGCAGGAACAGAGGTCACAACTGACATCATCTTCCTGCAAAAGCGTGAGGGCAAATCTGTTGCGGAAATGTCCGATATTCCCGATTGGGTTCATATCGGTGAAACGGCTGACGGTCTGCCGATCAACAAGTATTTTGAACAGCACCCTGATATGGTGCTTGGTACGGTGGTCGAGGGCAACAAGCTATACGGCAGCGGTACTATGGTTGTCGCTGAGGACGGTTTTGACCTTCGCTCGGCACTCCATGAAGCGGTTGGCAAGCTCTCCGCTGAGATCAGTCATGAGCGTGGCAGAGATGTTTATGCGAAAACGGCTGACGGTGTGCAGGTGCAGATTCCCTCTAAACTGCGTAATTACAGCTTTTTCCTCTCTGACGATCAGGTGTTCTTCAAAAAGAATAACGCTGCCTGTGAGTTCCGTTTCGATAAGGGAACAGCACAGCACAAGCGTTTCAAGGCGTTTATTGAGCTTCGTGACCTCACCCGTGAGCTGATCGAAGCGATGGAGCTTGACAAGCCTGACAGCGTTATCAAGGATTTGCAGACAAAGCTGAATGTGGCATACGATGACTTCTACAAGAAGTTCGGGCTTATCCACTCTCAGACCAACAAGCGTTATTTTGCGGAAGATGTGTCCTACAATCTTGTGTCAGGACTGGAAAAGAGCTATGATAAGACAAAGCTCCTTGAAAAGTCCGATATTTTCACAAAGCGGACTATTGTGCCGCCGAAGGCTGTGGAACAAGTTGACACGGCACTTGAAGCCCTGACACTCTCCATTGCGGAGAAAGCACGGGTGGACTTTGAGTACATGAGCAGTCTGACGGGTATGACCGAGGACGAGCTTAAGCACGACCTGACGGGTGAGATTTTCAAGATTCCTCATACGGAGAACGAGTATCAGACGGCTTCAGAGTACCTTTCTGGCGATATTCGCAAGAAGCTCCGTGAAGCTGAGGAAATCGCTGAGTATGATCCCGATTTTAATATCAATGTATCAGCACTGAAACAGGCTATGCCTGAACCGCTGAAAGCCGGAGATATTGACATTAAGCTCGGTGCCGCTTGGCTTGATCCGAAGTATTACGAACAGTTCATGTATGAGCTGTTGCAGACTCCGGCATATCAGCGGAGTGACAGTCCGTCTGCCCGTTGGAACAAGTCTGCTATCGTCGGTGTGGAGTATTCCGTTCACGCTAACTCTTTCCATGTAAGCAACAAATCTTCCGACAGGTCGGTGCTTGCGACTCAAAAGTACGGCACACACACGATGAACGCTTATGACATCTTTGAGCATTTGCTGAATCTGCAAGAGCCGAAGGTCTACAAGACGATCGAAGTGCCGGATGGCTTGGGCGATACTAAGGAAAAGCGTGTGGTGGATATTGATGCTACCCGTGTGGTACAGCGCAAGGCTGACGATATTCGCAAGGCTTTCAAGGCGTGGATCTTCAAAGATTCTGTCCGCCGTGAAGCTATTGTGGAGCGTTACAACGAACTTTTCAACTCCATTCGTCCCCGTGAGTTTGACGGCTCGGCTCTTTCTTTCCCGATGATGACGGCTGACATTCATCTGCACGATCATCAGAAAAATGCGATCGCTCATGCAATGTTTGGCGGTAATACGTTGTTTGCTCACTGCGTTGGTGCCGGAAAGACCTTTGAAATGATCGCTACTGCTATGGAAAGCAAGAGGTTAGGTCTTTGTACTAAGAGCCTGTTTGCCGTTCCGAATCATCTGACGGAGCAGATTGGTGACGATTTCCAAAAGCTCTATCCGGGTGCAAACATTCTTGTTGCAACCAAAAAGGACTTCAAGAAAGAGAACAGACAGCAGTTATTCGCTAAGATCGCTACTGGCAACTATGATGCGGTTATCATCGGCCACTCTCAGCTCGGCAAAATTCCTGTTTCTAAGGAGAGACAGGTAACGACCATTCAGAGCCAAATCGACGATATTCTGCAAGGTATTGAGGAGCTTAAAAAGAGCGAAGGCTCTAAGTTCCAGATCAAGGCTATGGAGCGCACCCGAAAGAGTTTGCAGAAACAGCTTGACAAGCTCGAAAAAGCAAATCAGGACGATACACTGACCTTTGAACAGCTCGGAATCGACCGTTTGTTCGTCGATGAAGCCCACGAGTTCAAGAACCTCTTTGTCGCCACAAAATTGCAGAATGTAGCCGGAATTTCCAACTCGGCTTCACAGAAAGCACTCGATCTTTTCCTCAAATGCAGATACCTCGATGAAAAGACTGGCGGCAAGGGCATTATCTTTGCAACTGGCACACCTCTGAGCAATTCTATCACAGAGCTGCACACCATGATGCGTTACTTGGAGTATGACTTCCTGCGTGACCACGGCTTACAGCACTTCGACAACTGGGTTGCGGTTTTCGGTGAGCAGAAAACAGACTATGAGTTAAAGCCTGCGGGCAACGGCTTCAAGGAGCGCACCCGTATCGCCAACTATACAGGTCTGCCCGAATTAATGAGTATGTTCAAACAGGTTGCTGATATTCGTACCGCTGATACGCTGAAACTTGATGTGCCTGACTGTGAATATCAGGTGGTTCAAGTCGAAGCCACTTCGTTCCAGCAGGAGCTTGTTCAGGAACTCGCTGATCGTGCCGATGCTATCAATGCGGGAAATGTTGATCCTACGATTGACAATATGCTCAAGATAACGTCGGATGGAAGAAAGCTTGGTCTTGATCCGCGCCTGATTGATCCGTCATTTGAGGACAACCCCGATACGAAGCTCAACCGCTGTGTAGAGAATGTTGCCCGTATCCACGTTGAAACGGCTGAGGACAGGCTCACGCAGATCATCTTCTGTGATTTGGGCGTTCCGCACAAGGCAACAGGAGAATCAGAGGTCGAGGGCGAAGATGCCGACGATGCTAAAGATAAGAAATCTATTGCTGAGGTTGAATCATTGGAGGAAGAATGCGATTTTTGTGTTTATGACGATATTCGTGACAAGCTGATCGCAAGGGGTATCCCTGCGGAGGAAATTGCATACATTCACGATGCGAAAACTGAACAGCAGAAATCCGATCTTTTTGATAAAGTCCGTAATGGTGAGATTCGTGTTCTGCTCGGTTCTACGGCAAAAATGGGTACGGGTACTAACGTACAGAAACGGCTTATCGCCGTCCATGACCTTGATATACCATGGCGACCAGCTGATCTGGAGCAGCGCGCCGGACGTATCATCAGACAGGGTAACGAGAATAAGAATGTTCAGATCTTCCGCTATGTAACAAAAGGAACGTTCGATGCATACAGTTATCAGACTTTGGAGAATAAGCAGAAGTTTATCTCTCAGATCATGACGAGTAAAACTCCGGCAAGAAAATGCGAAGATGTGGACCAGCAGGCACTCACTTATTCCGAGATCAAGGCACTCTGTACGGGTGATGAGCGAATCAAGGAAAAGCTGATGCTTGAAAATGAAGTGAAGGAACTGAGGGTACTTGCTGCGGAACACCGCAACACGGTATTTGAAATGGAGGACAAGATCGCTCGTTTCCCTGGACAGGAACAGAAACTTACTGCGATTCTTGCTGATCTCCATACCGACCGTGAAGCACTCCGCAAGCTCCCGATTAATCCTGAGCGAAAACTGCCCGTATTCAAGATCACCATTGGTGAGACTGAGTACACCGATAGAAAAGAAGCAGCTAAGGCACTTGAAGATGCGGTACTGGCTATCAAGTATGCGGATACTCCTGTGAAGGTCGGCTCTTTCCAGGGCTTTGACCTGTCTGTCACGATGCACAGCAACATGATGGGCGGCGGTATGTCTGCTTGTCTGCAAGGTGCCGCTTCGCATACAACCAAGCTGATCGAGAGTTTTTCCCACAACCTGAACCGTCTTGAAGCTGCCCTCTACAATATTGACGGCAGAATCGAGAGAACGCAGGATAACCTTGCAAAGCTCAGGCTTGACCACGCCGAAGCTCAGAAGATCGTAGCAGAGCCGTTCCCCCAGCAGGAGGAGCTTGATACTAAGGAGCAAAGGCTGAAAGTCGTAACTGATGAGCTGAATCAGGCGGCTATCGAAGCAAAGAAGAACGCTCCGAAGCGTGAAAAGACTTGCTACTTTGAGAGGGCGAAGATGAAGCGTGATGCCGCAAGGCTCGGCAAAAAGCCAAAAACGCCGAAGGACCAGACAAAGGGCAGGAGCAAGAAGCAAGGAATTGAATAAGCAACTATAAGATTATTCTAAGTAAGTATGCATCCCAATAAGTGAAAAATGATATAATTCACATTATTGGGATGCAATTTCTATCTTGACAGAAAGAAAAAAAAGATGTATAATATATACAATGGGGTTTGTGTACCCTTTTGATGTTTTCAAGTTATAATCCACACAAGTTGGCTTGTGTAAAATATTACTTAAATACAATGCGAGGAAAGGAATTATCATGGCAAATAAAGAGAAAATGGTCCCTCCTACATTAGAAATGATTCAGGGCAATCCGTACAATTATACTTTTGATGAAGTAGCCAAATGTATGGGAGAAGAACGAGCTAAGTCTTTATTCAAAACCTTGTATAAAAATGGCGTAAGTCCTAAAAATCAAACTATGACTATAAAAGACATATATGTAGGGGGAGATACTACAAAGTATGCTTTTGAATTACAAGATGGCTACTGCATTGAAACAGTATGCATTAAAAGAAGGACTGGCAATACGGTATGCGTTAGCACTATGGTCGGTTGTCCGGTGGGGTGTATTTTCTGTGCATCAGGAAAAAATGGATTTATTCGCAATCTCTCACCAGCTGAAATAGTTCAGCAAATCGTTCTTTTGAAAGAACGTGTCAACAGAATCGTTTTTATGGGGATGGGAGAACCTCTCTTTAATTATGATAATCTGATTAAAAGTATTCATATACTTCGTGATCGCAATGGACTTAATTTTCCTACAGATGGCATAAATGTATCGACTGTTGGACCAGTTGAACAGTTGAAGCGACTGAGAGAGGAGCATTTAAAGATTCAGTTTACACTCTCTCTTCACGCAACGGATCAAGCAACTAGAAACATGATTATGCCGCACATGAAATCCAATAGCATTCATAGTGTTGTCGAAGCTGCGCTTTCCTATTCTGAACGACATAACAGAAAGATTACCATTGCATATCTGCTCGCTCCTGGAATTAATGATAGGTCTTCAGACGTAAGACAACTTGGTAAATGGTTTAGAGGAAAAAATGTACTGATTAATCTTTTACAATATAATGAAACTGCCTGTAAGAGAATCAAACGTCCTAACAAGCAACAATTGGTTGCATTTAAGATTAGACTAGAGGAGGCTGGCTTGGAAGTAAAACTTCGGGAATCAAGAGGTAATAGAATAAAAGCTGCCTGTGGTCAATTAGTAAGTGATTATAATAAAGGGAACGACGCTCCTACGTCTGATTCACCTGAAAAGATGTCGCCTGTGATACACAAGCTTTCTGACAATAAAGCTGATACAACAAGAGGGATAAGAAAAGAAAAACGTCACCCTTTTGCAAAACATAAAGCCAAAAGGAAACGTAAGAAAAACTAATGATGAATTATCCCTCTAACCATTGTTGACTATTCTTTTAATGGTTATCGTTTTCGCTCACCATAATACTATGACGCACGGACGCACCTATGTATGCGCCCGTGCTAACCATAACATGAAAGGTGGGTGTACTGCCTTTCCTTTGCACGGCAGTAGGTGTGTCTCTACAATGACAATATAATGCAATTATTTTTGTGTATAAAAGGAATAACCATATTATTTTATGTGGAGGGATAATATGAGGCTGGCAGATATGCATATTCATACTACTTTTTCGCCCGACGGAAAGTCATCTATGGAAGAGCAGTGTATAAAAGCCATAGAGATTGGGATTCCAATTATTTGTTTTACGGATCATGTAGATTTCAATTCTTCTGAAATAAATGTGGGAAGAATAATTAATAAAGCTTCTACAAATTTTGATGTGTCAGAATATTTCTATGAAGTGAATAGGCTAAGACGTATTTATAACTCCATTCAGATTTTGATTGGGATTGAATTCTCCGAGCCACATCTATTCCCTACTGAATTCGAGGATTACAGTTCTATGCCTTTTGATTATATTCTAGGAAGCATTCATCATTGCTATGACTCTGTTTTTCCAGGTGCAAAAAACATAGAGGAATCAAAAGCGATTGATGAATACTATAATCTTATGTTAAAATCAATTCAGACCTGCGAGTTCCAGGCGATGGCACATATAGATTTTCCCAGACGTTATTTTGATAATTGGAACGTCAGTGATACTATCATGGATGAAATATTAAATGCTATGATTAAAAAAGACATTATTCTTGAAGTTAATACGTCTTCCATCATGAATGCTTCTGACGAACCGCTGCCTCGATACAGTATCATTGATCGATATGTTCAGCTTGGAGGACGTAGGGTTGTATTAGGATCCGATGCACATATTAGTGTTAAACTTGGAAATGCATTTAGTAGTGTTGTTAGAAAACTACCGAATACTTGCGTTATAGGGTATTTTAAGAACAGGGTGTTTTATGAACTGTAATATAATAAAATGATAAGGGGGATTAAAAATGAAAGAATTGGTAAGTGTTATTATCCCTTTTTATAATGAAGAACAGTATATAGGAGATTGCCTAATATCGCTTATAAAGCAGACATATAAGAACATTGAGATTATTTGCGTTGATGATGGTTCAACCGACAATGGGGCAATGATAGTCAAAGCAATACAACAGTCTGATAGCCGTATTTCTTTAATTCAACAAGAAAATATGAATGCAGGAACAGCGAGAAATGTAGGTTTTTCTAAAGCAAAGGGTGAGTATGTCCTTTTCTTAGATTCTGATGATTTCTTTTCTCCATCAATGGTCGAGCGTATGTTAAACAAAGCATTAAGTACAAACTCTGATATTGTATTTTGCACAGGATATGGTTTGAATGTGATAACTAAAGAAACATATATGATGCCTCCTGTTGGTAAAGACAATGCCTCGTTTCCAAATAAAGAAGTATTTTCTTCCGCTGACACAACTGACGGTATATTTCAGTTATCTGTTACATTCTTATTTTTCACGCCGTATTCTGGCCCTTAGTTGCGACACTTATGATGAGTATAAGCACAATACCACAGGAATATCGAAATTTTTCGTACAATATTGGTATTCCAAAATGGAAAATGAGCATTTTTGTATTTATTCCTGCAATATTTCCATACCTATTATCTGGAGTTCGTAACAGCTGGGGGCGTGCGTGGCGCTCGTTAATTAGTGCAGAAGCAATCTTTTACATTTCAGGTTCTCAGCAAGGGCTTGGATATTGGATATATAGTAATCGTGCGTATGCAAATATGTGTGATGTTATGGTCGGAGTCTTAATGATCGTGCTTATCAGCATTGCTGTAGAAAAGATGTTTCAAATTATCGAGAACCGTACTATAAAGAAATGGGGTGTGACCAAATGAGAGACATCGTGTTAAAAGTTCAGGACGTAAGTAAACAATATACTAAAGATAGTAGTTTTGTGTTTTCAAATCTGAACTTAGAACTTTACTGTGGTGAAATACTATCTATAGTTGGTAATAACGGCAGCGGTAAATCTACGTTGCTTCGAATGATCGCTGGACTTGAACCTATTACTGATGGTAAAATCTTATATGAAGGTGTTCCAATTCAAAAGCCATCCAAAGACATTCTCTTACTATCGCAAACTACCGAGCAACTATTTCCGTGGCTGACGGCAGAAGGAAATGTAATAATACCGCAGTTGCTGTCATGCAACAGAAGATACAGAGATGCACAGAAGATAGCGAGAGAGAAGCTTAGTAGCGTGGGTATTGATTCATTGGAACTGTACAGGAAATACCCATCACAACTGTCCGGTGGACAAAAACAACGAATTGCTATCGCAAGAGCATTAGCTCTTGCTCCAAGCATAATATTATTAGATGAACCGTTCTCGGCTCTTGATGAGTCATCACGAGTAGGAATTGGCAATACAATAAAAGAACTTCCTCACAAAGAGAATATATCTATCATTTTTATTACACATCAAATGAGTGAAGCAAAAACGATAGCAAATAGGATTTTTTTCATTGAAGAAACTAAATCGGATAGTGTTATATGATATATTCTTATTTATTATACACCAAAATCCGCATATTGTCAATATTATTACGTGCACATAATCCCCCATATAACAACGCATTCATATCATGCAAACATTTTTTAGTCTATCAATCAGACGGATACTTAACTTTGAACCCACTGGATTCAAAGTTCTCAAAAAACGAAAAGGACGGCGCAAACCGTCCTTTTTTCGTTATTTCTGTATCTCAATCTCAAACTTTCCCTCGGAGTTCACCTTGAGCCGCAATGTCTTGACATACCGATTGCAGAAGTTCTCCATTTCCTTCATGGTAGCGGTCACTCTTGTGGCTTCGTAGATCTTGTGGGTAAGGTCCAGAGGGTTCTCACCGACAAGCGAGGGCAAATGCTTTTCAAGCTCCGCAAACAGAACAGCTCGCTTCATATCTTCCGTTCCTGCGGTGCAGAAATCATCTATGGCACAGTAATAGATGCCGTGCTGTGCGAGGGCGTTCTTGATTGCCGTTCCGCACTTCTCGTATTCGTACATAACAAGAAATTTCGCTTTCGGCAGGCTCTCGATGAGTCCCCAAAAGTCGGAATCACTCGACACAATGATAAATGATGTGATGCCGTCACGGTAGAAGTCCGTGACTACGCTTGCTGTCATTCGCACATCAACCAGGGACTTTCGGTCGGTCACACGGTCGATTTCAATATGCTCGGTGGGTATCTGCGTGAATTTGGAGAGCCAGTCCCAGCCTGCTGTGGTGTGCGGATCGTCATAGAGCGTTATTTTCTCGATCTTGGCAAGTTCTTCGGGATTTAAGCCTTTCAGCACACTGTACAGCTTGTACGGGTTAGAGTTCTCACAATCGACGGCGATAGCAGTTTTCTCGGCGCTGTCGATAAAATTATAAATATTGTTTCGTGTCTCATCGTCTGCGTCCCGATATTTCGTGTAGTCGGTGAAGCTGTCATTATGCTGACCGTAGATGATCTTCAGGAACTTTCGGTCGGAATAGACGATGCTCCCCACATCGGCAGGCTGCCAGTGAATATACATCTGAAACGGGTAATGCTCGATGTTCGCCATGTACTTGGTGAACTCCTGCTTCATGACACCGTTCTTATTGTATTTCGGGACAAAGAACAAGTCTCGGATATACTCCCAATTCAGCCAGTCATAGAACAGACGGGAGCATTTGTCAATGTTTTCGTTGATGAGCCTTGTAAACTCCTGCATATACTTCTCGGAGCGTGAGTTTGCCTGAATAATGGTAAAGCCCCATTTTTCAAGCTGCTTGATGTTATCGTGGTCATACCACTCGATGTTATGCAGGTTTTTGAGCTGATACCGCATCAGATCATCGGTCTTTTTGAACTTCTGCATCAGTACGGTTCGCAGCTTACATAAATATCGTATCGCAGTAGCATCACGGTCGGCTTTGAGCTTGTCTATCAGCTCGGCACATTCCCCATAGCTTGCGGTGAGTGCAGACATTCGGACACCGATCATATAGGCGATCGTGGTGACTACTTCTTTGGTATCAACGGTCAAGGTTTAACCTCCTTTATCGCTTGTACATTCGATATGTTTATCAATGACCGTCATTATCTCGTTAAGCCGATTTTCTCCGATACCTTTGATCTTACTCAGATCGGCTCGTAAGCTGTCATAATCAATGGGGTGCGTTTCTTCCTCGGCTCTCTGATAACCCTGAGCAAAGACATTCCTCACGAAAGTCTCCATTTCGGCACGGTTCATTGATTTGATCTGCTTGTATAATGCACGGTTTACTAATTCTTCGGTTTCGTTATCCATTGCATTTCACCTCCGATCTGCTCTATATCCTGATTATAGCACAAATGGCGGTATAATGCAATGAAAAGGGCGTGAAAAAGTGTGTAGAGATTGACTTTTTCGGGGCGGCTTGGTATAATAGTGTAAAAGTTGCAATCTGTATTATGCGTGAAGGTGTGAATAATGGCTTTGAATGAGAAAAATTATGAACTTATAAATGAGTTCATGGAACAGGTATGCAGGCTGGCAAGCCTCAATTCACCTCGTTTATTTATGGATGCTCTTAAAGGATTTACCAGTGACAAAGGAATCGGCGGAGATGGTTGGTGGGTAACTACTGAGTTTTTTGAAGCGGCAACGATGACCGAATCTGATATTGAATACTTAGGTGGCAGGAAGTTTGACGGAGTGGTTTTCGACGAGGCTTTCAATATGAGTGAACCGCCAACTACACTTCTCTCTTATCAAGAATTTTATGATGTTTTATGCGAATATGTTGAGAAAGCAATTAAAGATAAAGACGCATCATTTCAGGACGAAGCAAGAGAATATCTCCATCTATTCAAAGAAAACCATAATCTTAACTAAAAACACAGCTTTATTATTTCATGCAAACACGGATAGACCGTCCTCATCAGACGACTATCCGTTTCTTATTATTCCGCATACCCACAATCCAGCACCCTGAGTGATGTATGCTCACTGTCCTGCGGATCAACAATATCATAGCTGATAGAGCTGCACCTGAGCTGATTGCAAAGCTCGGTGGCTTGTTTCAGGAAGTCCGGCGGTATCTCGGTATGAGAGCCGTCATTTTTTATGAGCTTTACACCGTTTCTCCGCAAGTCCTCGATGAAATCCTCACTCGTCATTGTCCTGTTCCTCGGTGCTTTCCTCACCATCGCTTGTTTCAATGGTGAGAACGTGCGTGTAGATCATGTGGTCATTCAGGCAGTCCAGAGAACAGTAGCTCTGATTGGTGTCCTGATGCTTGTAATAGCTCTTGCCTGCGGGAATTTCCTTATAACAGTTCGCACAAAACATCATTCATCGTCCTTCCATAGATAAATCATCGTATCGTACACGGCTCTCTGTGCCTGCATACGGAGCAGATTGCCGATAGCACCCGACTGGTCGATTCGCCCTGACATGACCGCTGCCTGATAGTCACGGCTTGACTGCATAAGAAGCTCTGTCTGACGGTTTACAGCGTCCGTGACCTTTGTATCAAGCTCGTCAAGGTGCTTGTAAATTTCGCCTTTGTTCACGATTTCCTGCAAGAGATCGGGCCGCTTTTCTTCGATGTGGTGCAGATAGTAGCGAATGTGGTCGGTGTGGAACACATAACGCTCCATTTCGCCCGTCTTGGGGCTGCGGTGGCGTACTGTCTGCGTGTCGGTATCGACCTCCCAAACAGGAGCGCCGTTGACTTTCTGTTTGCTGTGAAAAATCATATCATCACTTCCGTTTCTTTGTGAAGTAGTAGGCAGCACCGCCGACTCCTGCGAGAGCAGCCACTCCTGCAACGATAGGCAGAGGATTTGTCTCAGACTGCGCAGGATTGCCCTCAGAACCGCCTGACGGACTATCGGGGGTATCGTTACCCTCTGCGGAAGAACCGCCCTCAGAGGTCGTTCCCGTTCCTCCTGCGACCTCTCCGATCACTCTCGGACTGTCCTCGCCGTTATCGTTGATCTGATAACCGCCTGTGCTTTCTTCGGGTTCGTCTTTCAGCGTACTGAATGGTGGAAAGGTGTCCACGGTATCGCCGTTTTTGTCGATCATCTGCCAGTTGCCGTTCAGTAGCGTGAAGCTGTAAAAGTTGTCCTCAGTCTCGATCGTCCAGTTACCGCTGTTATCGTCCTCAAAGTCCCAGCCGTCGATCAGGTCACGATAATATTTGCGGTATCCGTGTGTGACCTCGCCCACATCGGTCCAGTCATATCCGCCTGTGCCGTAGTTATCATCAAGCCACTTGTCAAGCAGATGATGCTTGTACGATGCTTCGGGGTATTCAAGGCCGTTATCGCCCTTGCCGTTCCAGAGATCTTCCCAAATGGCAGTTTCAAGGCTTTCACGGTCGGGAGCTTCGGCAGCGTAGGCGGTAAAGCCTGAGCTGAGTGCAAGTGCGGTGCAGAATACCGCTGTGATAAACTTTTTCATATTACTGTTCCTCCATGTTTCTGAAATAGTATTCAAGAGCTTTCTCGATAGTCTCCGTGATCTCCTTAGCCTTGACACCCTCGCTGAAATACTTGGTATAAGTATCATTGCTGATCTTCACGCTCTTGGGCTTCGGCTTTGCTTCGCCGTTCTCTCCGCTGAAGATACTTTCCACGGTGTAGCGGTCGATGTTGCCCTCATCGTCGGCAGATGCTCGGAGCATTTTCGCTTTCTTCATTTCGATCTTGCCGTCCTCAGCACACTCGGCAACGACCGCTTGCGTATCTTCTGACAGGAAAGAAAGCTCAACTCCTGCACGGATAGAAAGCTCTCCGCTGTCCACAAGGGCTTTCAGCTCGTCGATCAGCTTGTTGATGCGGATAAGGCGAACAACAGAGCCTTTGCTCACGCCGTACTCTTTGCCGACGCTCTCGCTTGTGTCTAACTTTGAACCCACTGGATTCAAAGTTGCGGTGTCGGGTTCTGCGGACGGATTTTCAAGGACGGCAAGCTCCCTCAGAATATCATTCCGCTTGCCCTGAGAGAACATTTCGCTGTGTCTGAGTGCAACAGCGGCAGCCTGTTCGGAAATACGAAGGTTCTCAAAGCCACGCTGCATTACATTACTCTCGATCACATACATTTCCGCTTCTTCCTCGGTCAATCCTGCTTTGACGATAGCCGGCACGGTAGGCAGTCCTGCGAGTTTTGAAGCGTTCCAGCGGTTATGACCGATGAGAATTTCATAGCCGTTACCGTCGGGCTGTACGATGATCGGAGACAGCACACCATTCTCCTTGATGCTTGCGACCATATCCTCAAGGCGTTCGCCCGAATACAGCTCAAACTTGTGATTGTGATAAGGGTGAAGCTGATCGCACGGTATCTGCTGAATGGCGGTCTGCGGTGCGGAGAGCATTGCTCCCAGGTCAAACTGTGTATTCATCGTTTCATCTTCCTTTCCATATCCGCAAGCTGTTTGCGAAGCTCACGGTTGTCAATATCAAGCTCCATGATACGCTTTTTCAGCTTCTTGATCGAAACATCGGCACGGACGATCATATCCGCAAACCGCAGGAGCGTGTATTTATATCTGCGCTGATTGTAGTGAAATTCGTAGCAGAGCTTTCCTGAGAGCCTGTCACGGCTCTCGGAAAGGCTTGCAAGCACTTCCTTTGAAGTCTCTGCGATGATCTTGCTGTGGTCGGAGCTGAAATACTCGTTCAGCTCACCATCGCCGTGGGGAGTGAAAAGCCACGGCATTTTGTCGGTGTCAAACGGCTTCATGACTCGTCCTCCTCGTCATCATCTTCATCGGTGCAGTAGTCAAGCCCGTTCTGAAGCTGAATGTAGATGCCCGAATAGCGGTCATGCTCCGCACCGTCGCTGTTCATCATCGCTTCAAGGAAATACGCCTGTGCTTCTTCACGGTCGTCCCACACCTTTACTTCGCCGTAGCATTTGGTAGTGACCTTGCGGTTGGGGTTCATAGCAAGTTCTGACATACTTAACATCTTGAAAGCACCTCCTGAGCCAATTCATCATATTCCTGACCTAACTTATGGCCTGTGAGACAAAGCGGTGTGCCGTTCTCGGAGCTTTTCGCCGCTTCAATGGACTTGCTGATGCTTGTCCTGAACAGCATTTCGCCGTACTTTTCGTTGAGGGTTTCTATCGCCGTTCTGCTGACCTTTGTGCGGTCAACCATAGTTGGCAGCACTCCGATGAGGTTCAGCTTCGGGTTGGTGTTTGCCTTGACGAGCTGTGTGAGTGCTTCAAGGGACTGCAAGCCGTCCATACTGAACTTCTGTGTCTGCACGGGTATCAGCACCCTGTCCGCAGCGGTGAGGGCATTGATAAGGAGCGTTCCGAGGGACGGCAGGCAGTCGATCAGCACGAAGTCATACGCTCCGACCACATCTTCCGTGAGTATCCTGCGGAGAATATGCTCCTTTGAGATCATCGTGACCATGAGCGTTTCCGCATTGGCGAGATTGATGTCGGCGGGAATGTAGTCCACTCCTGCGGTTTCGCTGTGGCGGATAGCCTTCTGAGCTGTCTCGGCTGTCACGGGATTTCCTGCGTAGAATGACATGATAAGCTGTGTCATGGTCGGGTTGCCGTCCGGCTCGTATTTCAGGTATTCGGAGAGGTTTGCCTGCGGATCGAAGTCGATGAGAAGAACCTTCTTATCGTGATTCAGAGCAAGGCAAGCTCCGAGGTTATAGGCTGTGGTGGATTTTCCGACTCCGCCTTTCTGGTTGCTGATTGCGATGATAGTAGTTTCCATTTTCTTATCCTCCTGTGATTTTGGCTCAGAACAGCGGATCGTCCTCTGTTCCTGCGTATGGATTGCCGTTGCCGGTCGGTACTGTGTTCTCCTGCTTCTTTTTGCCGCCTGAGAAGTGGATCTCCTCGACCTTGACCTCGATAGATGAACGCTTCTGACCGTCCTTTTCGTAGCGGTTGTTGTGGACTGAGCCGACGAGTGTCACCATGTCGCCCTTACCGAACCAATCGACGATCACATCAGCGTTGCGATTCCAGGCGGTGCAGGGAAAGAAGTCGGTTTCGGGATTTTCCTCGCCCTTACGCTTCGGGCGGTCGCAAGCAATGGTGAACTTGCAGAGGCGGTTCTCGCCAATGGTCTTGATTTCGGGATCGGCAGTCATTCTGCCAGCTACTAAGAATTTGTTTAACATAGGTATTTACCTTCCTTTCGTGGTTTCGGGTTTCTGTGTTCCTGTTGTGCTTTTATTATACTTGACTTTACACCCAATGTCAAGTATAATTTTCGGTATTTTGGAATCTTTGTAGGGGCGCAGCAATCAGCACCCCGATTTTAGGTTTTCCCCAGTGTGATTTGACTAAATTTCGGATTATACTTGACTTTGCACCCAACTTTTGATAGAATAGGTGTAATGACCTATATTCAGGGGGGGATAACCTTTGTTTAAGCATAAATGTGAAATGTGCGGACTGGAGTTTGAGACGAACAACACCCGTGCCAAATACTGTATTTACTGCCGTGATAAGGCTCAGGCTGCCCGTAACCGTGCCTATGCGGAGAAAAAGAAGTCCGGTTCTGCCGTGAAGATCGGCAGCGAACAGATTTGTCCGATCTGCGGTAAGACCTACACCGTGACCTCCGGCTCTCAGAAGTATTGCAAGGAGTGTACCGCAGGCAAGAAGCGAAAAAAGTCAGCTCCGAACACGAAGTACCTCAAAGGGCATTACGATTATATCCGTGTCAACGTCCCAAAGGGAGAGCGTGAGAAGATCAAGGCTTATGCAGAATCGCTCGGTATGAGCGTGAATAAGCTGTTGCTCACGGCGTTGGAAGAATACAAGACTAAACATAAAACGGAGAGTGATTGATATGTTATCAACACCTTTGGGAGATATTATCATTTTGATTGATAACAAAGCAATTAGTTATAATGCTATTCCTGTAAATAGAGATAAAACCTGTATGGACATTCATGGAAGATATAAAATTGTCATTGATTTCATTCCTGATGGTCAGGAACATCAAATCAAATGCCTTATAGACGGCTATGAAAATATAGATGATGATTTTGTCGAGACAGGCGATAATTTGGAATTAAAGAGTTTTGTAAAGAATAATATCAAGCTCTCTATCGGTATGGAGGGTGACAGCGGATATTTTTCTGACGGAACCAGAATAAGCGATTACTATGATTATGATAATGATTATTTCGATAACGGAGTATCATATCAGATTCTGAAAAACACTCAAACAAATAAATATGTTTTCGGAATTGCTTGGATAGTTGACCAGAGACCAGACAATGAAGTCCAAACTTGGTATGGTGCTGATCCTTCGATAATGTAATCACTCCAGATCCCCATTCTTTTTACGCTTGCGTTCTTGCTGCTGTTCATTGCGTTCCTGACGGAGAAACTCCTCAATGGTACGCTGTGCGTCGGCAAGATCACGCGCCCGCTTGTCCGCTTCACGAAACTGCTGATCTTTCAATGAACGCTCTTGTATAAGGGCGTTTATTTTTTTGTCCAGGCTCTCCACGGTCGGGATATGACCGGACGGGTAAAGTTCCAACACCTTAGTGCGAATTTGCCCGTACTCGGTAAGCTCTGCACTGTATTCCTTGCGGTACTTCTTCGCAGCACTTCCGCTGAGGGCTTTCAGCTCCTCACCGTACACTTTCAGCTTGCGGTATTTCCGCAGGACTTTCAGCTTTACTTGTAAGTCCTCAATCTCTGTTTTCATGTTGTTCAGCTCGGAGAGAAGTCCTCGGCTGTGAGCGTATTCCGATATAGCCGCCTGTTTTATCTGATCAGGCTCAACACCATACTCGGCTATCACATTCTTTGCGATACTGGCGAGCTTCATATTGCCACGGTCGATAGCGTCCTGAACGAACTTGTTCGGTGGCTTTTTCGTGATAACTCTTATCTTCGACCTCGGCACATAGACAAGCACTCCCTGATACTGTGCGATACGGCTTTTGATCTGCTCAGTTTCATAGAACCAGCCCAGCGTTCGGGCGCGAGTCATCTTTGCTCTCGGATTGCGTTCTTTCTGCTCAGCAAGCATAAATTTCAGGTCGATCTTGTGGTCGGGATTGTACTCGACAAGCACTCTGAAATCAGCGCACTTTCGCAGAAAATCATCGAAGTCCTCGCTCTCCTTTATGACCTGATCTATCGTGTATTTCAGCTTTGCCTTCCACGATAGTCCCTGACGGTTCATATCCCACTCCCAATGAGATTTTCCTTTGCCCATTTCGGGACGCTCGACAACGGAGAGATGGTGCCGCTTGCATACCTCGTCAGCAAGTGTGCGGAGCTTGTTGTATGACCTGTCTTTCTCGGTATATCTGCGGTTCTCTAATGTCTCGAAAGTTAGTCCGTTGATGATGTTCGTATTATTGAAGATACAATGAAGATGTACATGACCTTTATCCGTATGGACGGCAAGAAAGTATTGGTACTGGTCTTTCAGGTACTTCTCACACATTTCCTTGCCAATCTCCATAGCCCTTTCAGGGGTAACTTCACCGGGCTTGAACGCCATAATGAAGTGCTGTGCAAGGACTTTGCTTCTGCCTGTTCCTGTTGCTGTGACCTCGGCAAATTCCTTAGCAGCTTTATCGGGGATACGACTGCACAAATAGGTGCTGATCAGTCTGCCGTTGTCGGTCTTAGCAGAAGCAGCAATGTAGGCTATTGCTTGACCGACCGTAGCTGTGATTGGAAATATCTTAGTTGTTGCCAAATCTTCTCCACTCCGTCCTTGATGTTGTTCATATCCTCAACATACACTTTGTCGGTACTGTTTACACGGACTGCTATCTGATTCACGTTGTTGGAAATACTGCGGACAAGTTTAAGAAGTTCCTGCATATCCTCGGTGCTGAATTTCACGATAAGGGTATCAAAGAATGCGATACGCATAAACTCACTCTTGGACTTGTAACCGCTGAGCTGAAACTTCTGCTCAAGGAAGTCGTATTCTTCCTGCGACAACCTAACCTGAACACTCCGTGTTCTCTTGATTTTTTCTTTCATTTTCTCTCCTTTCTATTCGGGGTTTTAGGGGCAGAGCCCTCTGACAAGCATCTGCATTGAAAGTCACTCAAATCTCAATTTGTAGTGCATCAATGCCGTGCTTGCTGGTTTTGAAACCGCCCTGATCGGGCGTTTTTCAAATTGAGCCTGCGGCTCTCGGATTTTTCCCACTTTGTATGGTAATTGGAGCTGTGCGACTGAGTGCGCATACCCCTTCACTTTACTACCGTGAAAATAGAAAAAGTGGGAAAGAAAAATGCAAATGTTCACAAAAAGTTTACATTTGCAATTGCATTGAATCTTACCTCTATTTTGATACTTCTCATCATCAAATCGTGTCATACCTTGACCGATTTTGCCTGACATGATATAATAAGGAAAAGGAGCTGAGATATATGGCGGGTATGCGGTTCACGATCAGGTCTGAAGCTGACTTGATAAAAGCGATAAATAAGTACGGATTTCTTCCGTTCTTCCGAAACAGTATCGAAGGCTTTTCCATAGAGGAGCATATTGCACTGGAACACTGGTATTATTCCGACAGCGGACAGTGGGATGCGTGGGAATGGAAAGGTCCAGTCATTCAGAAAACAGGCTGTGCCTATGGAAAGTTCTTTGAACACAAAGCGGTCTATATCAGCAAGGAATGGTTTCCCGACTTTGCAAACTATCGCCGTGACGGTTATGATTTCGATGCAAGGTATGATGAAGGACTTGCAAAGCGTACCGATAAAGTCCTCTATGATCTGCTTGACAGTAAAGCTCCGATCATATCCAAAGAACTGAAAAAGCTCGGAGACTACCGCAAGGGTGGCAATAAAGGATTTGATACGTCTATCACCAGATTACAGGAGCAATGCTATGTGATCACAAGCAATTTTGCATACATGACCGACAAGAACGGTCAGCCATACGGGTGGGGCGTAGCTGAGTATTCCACTCCTGAAAAGTTTATGGGTGCTACCTTTACGGATAAGGTTTATCAGAGGGAACCGGAAGAATCCTATCAACTTATCCTTGACCACCTGAAAAAGATACTGCCCCAGGCAAGTATGGAGCAGATAAAAAAGATACTGAAATAAAACAAGAGCTGCACCATGACGATGCAGCTCAATTTAGTTATTATTGACTTGACACTCAATCTCTGTTGTAGTATAATAGAGCAAGTGTGTGAAATCAGGAGGTTATAGCTATGATGGATTCAATTACAGTCGGGGCAAAAATCAAGATGACAGAGACGGTCACCGGAGAATATCCTGTAGGCTCTACGGCAACTATTATCTACATAGATGAAATGGACAATGTTTTCATAGAATGGTTGGACGGCAAACTCTCAAAATTCTCAGATAAACAGCTATTGAATGGCTTTGAGAAAATAGGAGCGTGACAATATACAGTCGGCAGCAATGTCGGCTGTTTTTGTTTCTCACGATTGACCTTTTTAACTCACTATGGTATAATTAACATATAAACTGCTGTGGTGGGAGTGATGCTCTGATGGCAATCTATATCGTGTTTGACGTTGAAACGCCAAATAGTGCAAATAATCGTATGAGTGCAATCGGTATCTCTGCGATCAAGGATAATAAGATCGTTGCGAATTACTTTTCGCTCGTTGATCCCGAAACACACTTCGACTACTTCAATACGCAGCTCACGGGCATAGATTCTGAAAAGGTTAAAGACGCTCCGAACTTTGCAGAGCTTTGGAAGAAGATAGAGCCTATAATGAGCAAAGGTATCCTTGTTGCCCATAATGCTGTCTTTGACATGGGTGTCCTGCGTTCCTGCCTGCAAAGTTATGGCATCACATGGAAAACGTCTGCGGAATACCTGTGTACGGTCCAGATCGGCAGACGGGTTCTTCCTGATATGAAGCATAACCTCAATGTGATGTGCGATCACTACGGTATAGCCCTCGATCATCACCAGGCTGACAGCGATAGCCGTGCCTGTGCGGAAATACTGCTTCGGTATATGGAAAGCGGTGTTGATGTGAGTAAATATGTGAAAAGATACGATCTATCTCTATGAAAGAATAAAAAGGACGGCAACACCGTCCTTTTTCAATTATCTGCAAGATTTATAATGCATTTTCCTCTCTTTTCAGCATACTGCATTGTTTTATATGCTCCGCCGCTTTTGCGCTGGATACAGCACACAATAAGGTCGGAACGGTCAACAAGATTCCTGTTTCTGATCTGAATAGCTGCCTTCGGGTGAGCATCGGACGATTCCTCACATACCTCGACCTCATCATAGTAGTTGAGGTATTCTTTTTCATTGTCACGATACTCTGCCTTCATGTATGGCAAAACCAGAGTAAAATGCGTGTTACCGTATCCATATTCACGGACAGTTCTCTTAATGGCAGCAGAAGCAAGAAGGTCAAATTCCCCATCACGCCCTATGAGAAATTCGACATACTCTTTCTGCGTGATAATGTCATGCAGGAGTTTATCAAGACGGTTCTCGATCTCCGAAACTCGTTCGATGCTCCGATGCCCGAAAAAACTAACGGTGAAGATATTCAACATAACACAAACTCCTTTGCATACAGTATATACTAAGTATAACATGGTATCAATGTGGTGTCAACATGACTGCATACAAAAGTAATCTAAAGTGGTATGATAATAGTGAAAGTGAGGTATCGCTATGGCTATTATAAAAACTTCGTTTACACTTCGCCTGAATCTGATTGACCATGCAAAGATAAAAAAGATTGCTGAATCACAGAACCGCTCTATGACTAACATGATCGAAACTCTTGTGAAAGAAAAAATAAAGGAATATGAAAAAGAGAATGGAGAGATCGAGCTTACTGATGAGGAAATCATCGGTGAATGAACGCTCCATGATTAAGAACTTTGAACCCAGTGGATTCAAAGTTCCGATACGACGAGAGCTGTTAGATAACGGCTCTTTTCTTATAATCACAGGTTATATCCGGTTTTCCGGTGTAATAATACTATGACAAGCATACAACTCGGTTTTTGTTTGTTCCTATACAGTACCATACAGACCTGATCGGATATTTCGATTTATACGGAGGTGATAGCTGTGTACAGGACAATTACAATAGATGACAGTCTGCAATGATTGCCTTGCGGATTTCTTCTTTGCTGTAACAAATGCTGAGTATGTATGCCCATAGCATACAGCTTAAAGGCGGTCTGAGCAGATCAGACCGTTTTTTCTATGCCAAAATGTGATAGAATGATGAAAAATCGCCTTGTAAAATGAAAGTTCTGTGAAAATTATTCCTTTTGGAATAATACATAATCAGATGCTTTATTACTTGTCTACTGATAAAAAGTATCATTCTCGGAAAGGAGTATATCACAAAGGCGGTATCACATAAATGCGGAAATACGGTGTTTTGAACGATAACGATTATTCCGTTCGGAAACGGTTGTTATCTGGCTTTTTCGCGCTGTTTGGTTTATAATTATGTGAGTAAGCAGTCCGATATGAGGACTCTGCTCCATACAGTGAACCTAATGCGCAATAGGGTTACTCGATCACTGTATGGACAACTGAATAATGAACAGTCAAATGAACGAGTAATGTTTGATTGTCGGACGGTCAAGAACCGAATGACAGGATTACTGTGTTCATTTGCGCTTCTCCGTCCGACGGAAAGGACGGAGATTTTTATGAAAACTATTATTCAGATTCCTCGGATTCCGCTGTTCACTGAAATAGAAGAACCCCAAAGCTATGCCATCTACATATTTGGGACGGACAATAGGCTTCTTCAGGATGCAGACACCTTTGGTGATGCACTTGCACGTTATCTGAACGAGTACAGTATCACTCAGGATATGTTTGCAAGAATGACGGGTATAAGCCAGTGTACGATCTCCCGTTACCTGAAAAATGAGAGAACAATACGGCAGCGGTATCTGTGTGCAGTATGTATCGCTCTCAGACTTCACCCATTCAGGCAGAGACACCTTTTCTTCAAAAGCGATAATCTGATCCCCGGCACATACGGCTTCAAGAGCCAGGCTGACTATATCCTCACTGACTACCTGAACGGCTGTGCCTACAACGAGAGCTATACCCTTACAGCTTATAATGCTCGCATGAAGAAGCTCGGTATGAAACCTCTTACGAACCTGACATCTGATATGGAGGACGGCAAGTAATGGGGAGATTTTTCTATACACACTTTGGAGATGACGTGCCGCAACATATCGAAAAGGAATATAACAAGCTCAGACGCCAGGAAATGTGGCTTGAGGAAAAAGAAGCTGACTTCCGTGCGTTTTCCGTGGATTATAAAGAGATCGAAACAGTTCTAGCTGATCCTTCTACACTTCCCGTAAACGAAATAGCAGCCGAAAAAGAAGCGATGTTTCAGGCTCGGCTTGATTTCCTGCCTATCGCAATGGAGATGCTCAAAGCAGAGTTTCCGGAGGGATATGAGCTTATTAAGGACTATTTTTATGGCACGAGCAAGGTGACTCTGATGTATCTCGCCAGCAAGTATGGCATTACAAAAGATAAGGTGAGGTATCGGCTCAGGCTTGCAAAGGAAAAGCTGAAAGAGTATATCATCATGCACGAAAACAAATAGTTGCTTTTGTGCAAAATGCCGATTTTTTCTTTTTGAAGCAAAAAAACCGTGAAATTCTTTCCCACTTTTTCGATTTTCACGGTAGTAAGGTGAAGGGGTTCATTCCGCAGGTGCGAAGCGGACACAGTATTTCTCACGTTCCTCCTTCTTGTTGAAGGTTATATAGAGCTGAGGGAACGGCGCGGCTTTTTTGTCCATTTTCAGGCTGTGCCGTTTCCGAAGGTTCGCTTTTTTCTTTCATTTTTCGATGATATATCGAAACTCCTTTCACTAAGACAGCAGAGATGCTGTCGGGAGAGCCTGAGCTGACGGCTTGGGTTCTGCCAAAAACATCTCTGAATGCGACAGTTCCATTTCTCCTATTTTCAAATAGACAGCCATACGCTGTCGCTCCTGTGTCGGGGACGGGATTCCGTTCCCGACAATAGCAGGGGTTCTTTTCAAACACAAAAACACCGACAAGAAAGAGAGAGGGTGTTACATATGAATGAGATTTCAATAGCTGTGAGATATAACAACGATCTGCGCACCGTCAGCGGACGGGAGCTTCACAAAGTGCTTCAGATCAAAACGCACTATGCATTATGGTTTGACCGGATGCGTGATTACGGATTCCGTGAAAATACGGACTTTTTCACGGTGTTCAAAAATGTATTCCGTGAAGATGGCAGAGCTATGCCGCAGAAACAGATTGACCATAACCTGACTATTGATATGGCAAAGCAGCTCTGTATGATACAGCGTACCGAGATCGGCAAGCGATGCCGTGAATATTTCCTGAACCTTGAAAAGCAATGGAACAGTCCCGATGCTGTCATGGCGAGAGCGTTACAGATCGCTGACCAGAAACTGGAGCTTGCAAATCAGCAGAATAATAATCTAATCGAAACAACTGCTGTTCAGGCAAAGCAAATCGAGGTCATGAAACCGAAAGCCGATTACTGTGATATGGTGCTACAATCCGAAGGGCTTATGACCATAAGCACTATCGCAAAGGACTACGGCAAGTCTGCGATATGGCTGAACAAGTGGCTTCATGAGCACGGCATACAGTATAAGCAGGGGCAGATATGGCTTCTGTATCAGAAGTATGCTGACAGAGGATATATGAAGTCAAAGACACACACTGTTTACGATAAGAATGGTGATCCTACTGCCAAAGTCCATTCATATTGGACGCAGCAGGGTCGCATATTCATCTATTACCAGTTAAAGAAAGAGGGTATCCTGCCCCTTATCGAACAGGACGATAGCTGAAACGCTGTCGGGAGTATCCGTTCATCGGGTACTGCCTATGGTGCTTCACACACACCTCCTTGTTTTGAACGACGGTCGATGTGCCGTCGGGAGCTTCTACTTCTCTGAGTAGGAGCTGCCAACAGTACATCAATCTTTGGACATAAAAATAACCGACAGACGATGTACGCCGTCCGATAAGGTCGGCTCAGTATCTTGAAAACTGAATATGAAACATCAACGCTATTTGTTTTCTTTTTCTTCTTCCTGAGAGATAGGAGGAGCATTATGCCGAAAAAATCCGTTAGTCAGATGTTCAGGAAATATCCTGATGTGGTAACTATACCACAAGTATGCGAAATGCTCGGTGTCAGCCGTAACTACGCATACCTATTAGTAAAGCAGGGAAAGCTCATAAGGCTTGACTTGGGACGTATCGTCAGAGTGACAAAATCCTCTGTAATTGAGCTAAAGGAAAAAAGTTTACAAAAATCGGAGAATTCCCCAGTGTAAAGCGCCGAAAAAAGGATAAAAGCGGTCTGATCGTATTGCATTATATTTGGTTACGCGCTATAATAGAGTAGTCAACAGCAGACTTCTACCGCTTTCAACTCAAAGGAGGATATATGAAATGAAAGCAAGTCTGCCTTACAAATACATTACTTCCGTGAAGAACGGAAAGCACTATGTTGTCTTTGACTATAAGGATCACAGCGGAAAGCGTAAGCGTAAGTGGGTAAACACGGAATTGCCTGAAAAGTGTTCAAAGAAAGCTCTGAAAGAAGCAGTTGAAGCAATCGTCGCAGAGTTTGATAAGAGCATTTCGGAAGGTGAAATCGCTGTCAAGTCTGCAAACGCTGTGCCGTATGCTGTTATGAGTGATGAAACCGCTTCAACTATGCTGCTCGATGATTTCTTTACCGAGTGGCTGACATACATCAAACCGAATGTGGCTCGTACTACACATCTTTGCTATCGCAAGGTCAGCAAGAGATACATGGAATACATCAACGAAAACTATCCGAACCTCACACTTGGACAGGTCAATCATAACCACATTCAGAACTATCTCAACTACAAACTGGATAGTGGCTGCAAGGGCAGTACCGCAAAGCAGTATTATCTCGCATTGCATTCTGCATTTGCTTACGCTGTAAAAATGGAACTGATACCCAAGCACCCTATGGACAAGTTAGTAGTACCGAGAGCTGAAAGGCATGAAGCTACCTTCTACAATGCTGATGAGCTGAATGAACTGTTTGAGGTTTTCAAAGGTGACAAACTGGAGCTTGTGGTGAACATCGCAGCGTATTATGGTCTGAGAAGATGTGAGATACTTGGTCTGAGGTGGGATGCGATCGACTTCAAGAACAAGACGATCACGATCCAGCGTAAGATAGTAAGCGACTACGACGATAACGGTGAGATGAAGATCTTTGTAGAAACAAGGCTAAAAACCAATTCCACCAGAAGAACACTTCCGCTGATCCCTCACATCGAGGAGATGCTTCTTGAAAAGAAGAAAATGGAAGTCAAGTTCAAAAAGGCTTGCGGAAAGAGCTACAACAAGGAATTTGACGGATTTATCTGCCGTGACAACTATGGTAATATGCTATCGCCAGGGTATGTGACACAGCACTTCCATTACGTCATTACCCGAAACGGTTTGAAGCAACTGCGTTTCCATGATCTTCGCCATTCTTGTGCGAGCTTATTGCTTGCTCATGATGTTCCGATGAAGGCTATTCAGGAGTGGCTCGGACATAGTAATTTTTCTATCACGGCGAATCTTTATAGTCATTTGGAATACAATGCAAAGGTCAACTCGGCTGAAACGATCGCAAGGGTTCTCGGCGGTAAGTCAGAGGATAAATCAGAAGCTGAAAAGCCTGCCGAAAAGAAAAAGACCACGAGAAGAAAGTCAACGTCAAAGGCAGCAAGTAAAACACCGCCCAAAAAGACTGGCGGTAGAAAAAAGAAAAGCGATAATCCCGAAGGCACGGGAGAATCGCAGATGTCAACATTATAGAATATAATCAACGAAAGTGGAATCAAGAAAAAGAAATCAAAAAACGTGTGATTTTGGTAGAAAAAATGGTAGAAAAAAAGTGGCATTCACGCTTATATTCTCTACCAACGCTCACTCGAAACGTAGTTAAATCGGGCAGAAACGGAAAAATTTTCAATCAAACTCATATAATAGAGTAGACAAATGCACGATTTTATGCTATAATAATAACAAATATGAGAATTTTAATATTCTCAGTAAGCTGTAAGGAGATTGATGATAATGAATATTGCCGTTGCACAATCAGGAGGACCTACCTGCGCTATCAACGCTTCATTGGTGGGAGTTTTCAAACAGGCTGTGAAAACACCACAGATAGACGCCGTTTTCGGCTCGCTCAATGGTATCGAGGGTATCATAAACGACCAGCTCATAGATCTTAAGCTTGTTATAAAAACAAACGAGGATATGGAGCTTCTAAGACAGACGCCGTCAACAGTTCTCGGCTCATGCCGTTATAAACTTCCTGATGTTGAGGAGGGCGGTGAAACATATGAGCGTATCTTGAATTGCCTTGAAAAGCATAGGATAGAAGCTTTCTTTTATATCGGAGGAAACGATTCTATGGATACCGTGGCAAAGCTTTCCGATTATCTTGCGGCAAGAAATTCAAAGATAAGAGTTATAGGCATACCAAAAACTATAGATAACGACCTGCCTGTAACAGACCATACACCAGGCTTCGGCTCTGCCGCAAAGTATGTTGCCGCAACGGTTCAGGAGATAATCCGTGACAGCTCGGTTTATTCTATCGAGTCCGTCACTATCGTTGAGATAATGGGCAGACACGCAGGCTGGCTCACAGCTTCCACCTGCGTACTCAGAGCAAATGATGAGATAGCCCCTCACCTTATCTATCTCCCTGAAAATAACTTTACCGCCGAAAAGTTCCTGGAGGACGTAAGAAATCAAATGGCAAAGCATAAAGCCGTTATCATCGCTGTTTCAGAGGGCGTAAAGCTTAAGGGCGAGGAAAATAAGCCGAGGGTTGTGGATAATTTCGGTCACGAGTATCTCTCTGGCATAGGAAAGACCCTTGAACAGCTCGTTAAAGAGAATATTGGCTGTAAAGTCCGTTCTATTGAGCTTAACGTTATGCAGAGATGTTCTTCTCATATCTGCTCAAAGACGGATATAGACGAAGCCGAGGAAATAGGCTCAGCAGGCGTAAAAGCGGCTCTTGCAGGTAAAACAGGTAAAATGATGATATTCAAGCGTATCAGCGACGTGCCTTATGTTGTGACCGTTGACAGCGTTGACGCCCATGATGCTGCAAATAAGGAAAAATTCTTCCCTGCCCAGTGGTTAAGCGAGGACGGCAATGACGTAAATCCGGAAGCCGTAAGATACTTCCTGCCACTTATCCAAGGCGAGGTAAAAATAGCAATGAAAAATGGTATGCCCGTTCATTTCAAGCTGTAAGCGTAAATTCGTTTTTATGCAAGTTGTAGGGGACGGCGCCCTCGGCGTCCCGCTTGTTTAAGTCTTTTTCAACACTCTCAGCAGAGCAGTTTCAAGCTGTTCTGCTTTTTTCGTTCCATACCGTCATCAGCCCTTGACAATTCGGTGCAAAAGTGAGATAATATTATAATAGGTGCAGTAATGCCATATCATGCGGAAAGGAAAGAATATAATGTGTGATCTCAAATTCAGCTTTCAAATGAAATTCACAGTTCCGTTTCGCAGACAGCCTAAGACACGAGTCTGACGGCAAAAAGGCAACACCTCTTGGTCTTGCCACGATACTGTGATAGAAAAAATATTTGCGAAAGGAATTGTTTTATAATGAAAAAAGAGCTTTCAAAGCTTTATGAACCTAATAAGGTAGAAGATAAGATCTACAAATATTGGCTTGACGGCGGATTTTTCCACGCTGAGCCTGATTCCAAGAAAGAGCCATACTGTATAGTTATCCCACCACCGAACATTACAGGACAGCTCCATATGGGTCATGCCCTTGATGAAACTTTGCAGGATATACTTATCCGCTGGAAGAGAATGAGCGGATATGCCGCAGAGTGGATACCTGGTACAGACCACGCTTCTATCGCAACAGAAGCAAAGATAGTTGAAGCTATGCGTAAAGAGGGTCTTACAAAGGACGATATCGGCAGGGACGGTTTCCTTGAAAGAGCATGGGATTGGAAAAAGAAATACGGCGGCAGAATAGTTGAGCAGCTTAAAAAGCTCGGCTCTTCCTGCGATTGGGACAGAGAGCGTTTCACAATGGACGAGGGCTGTTCAAAGGCTGTAAAGGAAGTTTTCATAAACTACTATAATAAGGGACTTATCTATAGAGGCGAAAGAATAATAAACTGGTGCCCGCATTGCCGTACATCTATCTCAAACGCAGAGGTTGAGTATGAAGATCAGGCCGGTCACTTCTGGCATCTGAAATATCCTCTAACAGACGGAAGCGGATATGTAGAGCTTGCCACAACACGTCCTGAAACGCTCCTGGGCGATACAGCCGTTGCAGTAAATCCAAAGGACGAAAGATATAAGGATATCGTAGGCAAGACACTCACACTGCCGCTTGTTGGCAGAGAGATACCTGTTGTTGCCGACAGCTATGTTGATATGGAGTTCGGTACAGGCGTCGTAAAGATAACCCCAGCCCATGACCCTAACGACTTTGAAGTCGGTAAAAGACATAACCTGCCAGTTATCAACGTTCTTACTGAGGACGCAAAGATAGTTGACGATTATCCTGAGTATGCAGGCATGGATAGATACGAGGCAAGAAAGAAGATAGTCGAGGATCTTGAAAAGGGTGGTTTCCTTGCTTATGTTGAAGACCACGAGCATAACGTAGGTACTTGCTACCGCTGCGGAACAACTGTCGAGCCAAGAGTATCACTTCAGTGGTTCGTTAAAATGGACGAGCTTGCAAAGCCTGCAATAAAGGCTGTTGAGGACGGCTCTATCAAGTTCGTTCCTGAAAGATTTGAAAAGAACTACCTTAACTGGATGAACGATATCAGAGATTGGTGTATCTCACGTCAGCTTTGGTGGGGTCATCAGATACCGGCTTTCTATTGCGATGATTGCGGCGAAACTGTGGTAACAAAGGAAGACCATGCTTGTTGCCCTAAGTGCGGCAAGGAAATGCGTCAGGACCCTGATACTCTCGATACATGGTTCTCATCAGCACTGTGGCCATTCTCAACTCTCGGCTGGCCTGACAAGACAGAGGAGCTTGAGTATTTCTACCCAACAAACACTCTCGTAACAGGCTATGATATCATTCCTTTCTGGGTATCGAGAATGATAGTTGCAGGCATGGAGAACATGAAGCAGAAGCCTTTTGATACTGTTCTTATCCACGGCCTTGTTAGAGATTCACAGGGCAGAAAGATGTCAAAATCTCTTGGCAACGGTATCGACCCGCTTGTTATCATCGACCAGTACGGTGCAGATGCCCTGAGATTTATGCTCGCAACAGGCAACGCACCTGGAAACGATATGAGATTTATCGAGGATAAGGTAAAATCCTCAAGAAACTTTGCAAATAAGATATGGAACGCCGCAAGATTTATCATGATGAATCTTCCTGACGATTTCAAGGCTGATAAGCTCCCTGAGAACCTCAATGTTGAGGATAAGTGGGTAATATCAAAGTTCAATACTCTTGCAAAGGAAGTAAACGATAATCTTGATAAGTTCGAGCTTGGCGTAGCAGTTTCAAAGCTTTATGACTTTATCTGGGATATCTATTGCGATTGGTATATCGAGCTTACAAAGCCAAGAATAGCCGCAGGCGGTGAAACAGAGGCTACCGCACAGGCAGTTCTCGTGTGGGTAATGAAAGGAATGCTGAAAATGCTCCACCCATTCATGCCTTATATCACCGAGGAGATCTGGCAGGCTCTCGTAAATGACGGCACAGCTATCATGGTTCAGGATTACCCTGTATATGACGAAAAGCTTGAATTTGCCGATGAAGAAGCAACATTTGAGAAGATAATCGCAGGCATAAAGAGCATAAGAAACTGCCGTGGTGAAATGAACGTTCCGCCGTCTGTAAAGGCAAAGCTTTATATTGAAACTGCACAGCCGGAAGTATTCTCACAGGGCGTAATGTTCTTTGAAAGACTTGCTTCTGCATCTGAGGTCATCATTACAGATAAGTGCGAGGAAAAGGATTGCGCCGCCGCTGTTACAGACAGTGCAAGATTCTTTATCCCACTTGCGGATATCATAGACGTTGACAAGGAGCTTGCACGTCTTGATAAGGACAGAAAGAATGCGCAGAAGGATATAGACTTCCTTAGCAAGAAGCTCAGCAATCAGGGCTTCCTTGCAAAAGCCCCTGAACAGCTTATCGAAGCCGAAAAGGCAAAGCTTGCAAAGGCAGAGGAGAAGATGTCAAAGATAATGGAATCTATCTCCGCTCTGGAAGCAAGAAAGTAATATAAAAAAATCAATGGCGAGGTCTTTCACCTCGCCATTTTTTTGTGTTTTATGTAGGGGGAGCTGTGTATGACTTATAACCCAAAATAAAAAAAGCAGGATAGCCCGAAAGCTGTCCTGCTTGATTTTTTATATCTCAGAATTAGTTCTTCTTTACGCCGATAGAAACCTTTTCGCCGTTGATATCCCAATCCTTTTCGTTGCCGACATTTTCGCCAAGAACGATATCGTCTGCAAGAACGTCATGAGAAATAGCCGCCCTGTTCTTGTCAACAACAGCCGTAACCTTTTCGCTGCCGCTTACAGAAACAGTGATGTGATCCATTACCTCAAAGCCCGAATCCTTTCTCATTGTCTGAACCTTGCTGATAACTTCTCTTACAAAGCCCTCTTCAATAAGCTCAGGAGTGAGAACAGTGCTGATAGCTACAGTTACGCCGTTTTCAGAAAGGGTGTAGAAGCCCTCTTTCTGCTCAGACTCGATGAGAACATCATCCTTGTCAAGTGCTATCTCACCGCTTGAAAGCGTGAGTTTCAGGCTGCCGGTTTCGTTCAGTTCGCCCATAGCCTTGTGTCCGTCAAGCTGTGAAAGCTGTGTTCTTATCTCACCAAGCTGCTTGCCGTACTTTGGACCAAGTGTCTTGAGCTGTGGCTTGAACTTATAATCAATATATGCAGATACATCATTTGAGAACTGAACGTCCTTAAGGTTAAGCTCATCTCTGATGATGTCGATATAGTAGCTGTCAAGTGGGTGGTCTGCTGCAACGTACATCACGCTCAAAGGCTGACGGTTTTTAAGGCTTGCGCCGTTTCTTGCAGAACGTCCCAGAACAACTATCTCCAGAACTTCCTCCATGTCAGCTTCAAGCTTTTCGTCTATCATGTTCTCGTCGCAAACAGGATAATCGCAAAGGTGGATACTCTCAGGAGCGTTCTTGTCAACGCTTCTAACAAGATTCTGATAGATCTCCTCAGTGATGAACGGTACCATAGGTGCTGCACACTTGCAGAGCGTAACGATAGCAGTGTAAAGAGTCATGTAAGCGTTTATCTTGTCCTGTGACATACCCTGAGCCCAGTATCTCTCTCTGCCTCTTCTTACATACCAGTTGGAAAGATCATCAACAAACTCCTGCATAGCCTTTGCAGCCTCAGGTATCCTGTAGTTGTTAAGGTTGTCGTCAGCAGCCTTTATCATAGAGTTCATCTTTGAAAGCAGCCACTTGTCCATTACAGAAAGCTTGTCATATTCTATCTCATGCTTTGTAGGGTCGAACTGGTCTATCTCAGCATAAAGCACATAGAACGCATATGTGTTCCAAAGCGTGCCCATGAACTTTCTCTGACCCTCTGTTACGCCCTTGTCATGGAACTTATTAGGAAGCCATGGAGCAGAGTTTGTGTAGAAATACCACCTGATAGCGTCTGCACCGTATTTAGCCAGTGCCTCGAATGGGTCAACAGCGTTGCCTTTTGACTTTGACATCTTCTGACCGTTCTCGTCCTGAACAAGTCCAAGCACGATAACGTTCTTGTATGGAGCTTTGTCAAAAATAAGCGTTGAGATAGCAAGGAGTGAATAGAACCAACCTCTTGTCTGGTCAACAGCCTCAGAAATAAAGTCAGCAGGGAACTGTGACTCGAAAAGCTCCTTGTTCTCAAATGGATAATGGTGCTGTGCAAAAGGCATAGAACCTGAATCGAACCAGCAGTCTATTACCTCTGATACACGGTGCATCTGCTTTCCGCACTCAGGGCATTTGATAGTTACAGCGTCGATGTATGGTCTGTGAAGCTCGATATCGTCAGGGCAGTTGTCTGACATTGACTTAAGCTCCTCGATAGAGCCGATAGAATGTCTGTGACCGCACTCGCACTCCCAAATGTTCAGCGGAGTACCCCAATATCTGTTTCTTGAAATGCCCCAATCCTGAACGTTTTTCAGCCAGTCGCCGAAACGTCCCTTACCAATGCTCTCAGGAATCCAGTTGATAGTGTCATTATTAGCGATAAGTCTGTCCTTGACATCTGTCATTTTGATGAACCAAGTATCTCTTGCATAGTAGATAAGAGGTGAGCCGCATCTCCAGCAGTGCGGATAATCATGCTCGAACTTAGGAGCGGCAAAAAGCTTGCCTGACTTGTCAAGGTCTTTGAGTACCTCAGGGTCAGCGTCCTTTACGAACATTCCGGCATATGGAGTTTCAGCAGTCATGTCGCCCTTTCCGTCAACGAACTGAACGAAAGGCAGATCATACTTCTTTCCGACCTTAGAGTCGTCCTCACCGAAAGCAGGCGCAATATGAACGATACCTGTACCGTCTGACATAGTTACATAGCTGTCACAGGTAACAAAGTGACCCTTTTTGCCCTGCTTCTTTGCACTTTCGCCTGCGCACTCATAAAGTGGCTCGTATTCTATATATTCAAGATCCTTGCCCTTGTAAGTTTCAAGCACCTTGTATGCAGGCTTGTCCTCAGTTGCAAGCTTGCCGAGAACAGTGTCAAGAAGTGCTTCGGCAAGAATATAAGTGTAGCCGTCAGCGGCTTCTACCTTGCAGTAAGTTTCATCTGGGTTTACGCAAAGGGCAACGTTTGAAGGGAGCGTCCAAGGAGTTGTCGTCCATGCAAGGAAGTATTCGTCCTTGCCAACAAGCTTGAAACGAACGATAGCAGAACGCTCTTTAACTGTCTTGTAGCCCTGAGCAACTTCGTGAGAAGAAAGCGGTGTGCCGCAGCGTGGGCAGTAAGGAACTATCTTGAAGCCCTTGTAAAGCAAGCCCTTTTCGTATATCTGCTTCAAAGCCCACCATTCAGACTCTATAAAGTTGTTGTCATAGGTAACATAAGGGTGTTCCATGTCAGCCCAGAAGCCAACGGTGCCTGAGAAGTCCTCCCACATACCCTTGTATTTCCATACAGACTCTTTACACTTCTTGATGAACGGCTCAAGACCATATTCCTCGATCTGCTCCTTGCCGTCAAGCCCCAGCATTTTCTCTACTTCAAGCTCAACAGGCAGACCATGTGTGTCCCAGCCAGCCTTACGAGGTACCTGATAGCCTTTCATAGCACGGTATCTTGGTATCATATCCTTGATAGCACGAGTGAGAACGTGACCGATATGCGGCTTGCCGTTAGCCGTTGGAGGTCCGTCATAGAAAACATAGGACTCGCCCTTTTTACGGCTGTCAATACTTTTTTCAAAGATATTGTTATCGTCCCAGAACTTTTCCACTTCTTTTTCTCTCTGAACGAAGTTCAGATTGGTGTCAACCTTTTTGTACACGAAGATCAATCCTTTCTGATTTTGTAATAAACGATCAGTTACGCATAAAGATAAAATGCAATAAAAAAGGCTTCCGCCCTGAAACAGGACGAAAGCCGTAAAGCCATTCGCAAACCACCTTTTCAGCATACTGACATATGCGTTCCCTTTAACGCAGGAAAAGCGGCGAAGCTTACTTATCATACTGATTTTCAGCCTGCAACTCGGAAGTGATATTCAGCCTGAAGCTAATCATACCGCCCTCTCACTGTCGGCGGCTCGCTGAGATTTTCGCATAAAGCCTACTGTCTTCGTCAACGTTTTTTACATATGAAATCAGTATATCACCATGCTGATGTTTTGTCAATGGTTATTTTGTTAATTTTCATGTATCCGACTTTTTTATTTTTGATATAAAGTCATTGAGCCTGTGTCCACGTTGCTCCTCACGCTGTTTGTCACGATACTTTTTCAAATGCTCGCCAAGCCTTGCGCCTGAGCCCATGGAAAGCATAAATCTGTATTTCTCTTTTCTCTCCTCTGAACTTTCCCTGATGTGCCGTTTGAACTCTTCGTATCTGATGACCATATCGTTCTCTTCCGCAAACGTTTTTATCTTCTCTGCCAGCTTCAGGGAATAGAATAGGTCGATAGCAAAAACACCATAGAAAAATCCAATAAAGAACGAGAACGCCAAATTATTCGCAAGCCAGTTGAGTGCGTCAAGAATGTATGGGTGTATAAAGAAATAATAGACCGCGCCCAGTGCTGCCCATATGAGTGAATACAACGGACATATTATGCCTTTATAGTTGAATTTGTTTCCAGTATAGTCCCACAGCTTGACGTGCATTTTCACAATGAATATCTCGCCTGCAATAAGCTCTATCACTGTCATTGCAATAGCCATAAGCAAAAAAAGTATAAACTTCTGCAAAGCCGTGTTGTCAGTGTGTATAAATTTTTCAAGTCCCGCCAGCAGATAAAGGGTGCAAAGCCCGAAGCCGTATAAAGGCAGATAAGGACCAATAAGAAAGCCGGGATTTATCCATTTTCTTGCTTTGTTGCTAGGCTCAAATCGTCTGAAAATAACTTCTATCCCCCAGCCTATCAGACACCCTGCAAAAAACAGGAATGCCAGAATAAGTATATTGCTCATATAAAATATCCTTTCAAGGTTTATAAAAGCATTGTACCATATTTGCCGTTATTTTTCAATACTTTCAGGCGAAAAAGTTTGACTTTAATCAAAAAACATCAGCCTGCCATCACCTGTAGGGGAGCGGCGCAATTTCTGCTTGGCAGAAATGCGACGTCCTGCTTCTTTCGTTTATCATCTGTGCTATTCTCCACTTCATTCCCCACAAATAAAAAAGGCAGGAAACCGAAGCCTCCTGCCTTATATGATTTGAATAAGACGCTATTACATATAGCTCTTGAATTCGTTGTTTTCTTTTCTAATGCCTTCGATCTCAGCGTTTACCTGACTGATCTGAATATCAACCTGCTCCTTCTCGGCGTTGAGTGCCTTAGCCTTTTCCTGAAGCTTAACGATCTCCTCGTAGATATCGCTTGCCTGCTTACCGAGATCCAAAGACTTTGCCTCAGTTTCAGCAATGCTTGCCTTAAGCTCGTCGATCTTCTTGTTGTTCAGCTCGATCTGCTCCTGCGCAAACATACGCATTTTTTCCATTGGACTCATACCCATATTCTCGCCCTCCTCATTATTATTTGTATTTTCAGCTTCCGCAGCTTTCTTTTCAGCTATCTCGTCTTCTATAGACGGCATAGTAGACTCAGGGGCAGGTGAAACCACCATTGTGTCATCAAGGCTTATAGGCTCGATTGACGGCATCTCGACTTCGTCCATTGTAGGAACTTCCTCAGCCGCAGCAGCTTCAGCCTTTGCATTTTCCTCTGCCTTAGCTTTTTCCTCAGCCTCTTTGAGAGCCTCAGGAGTAACAAGGTGAACGCTATTGTCCTCAGGAGGAACAGGAGCGGAAGCAGGTTCAGCCTTTGCAGGTGTTTCGATACCTGTTGCATACATATTGCTCTTTCTCTTTGCAATGCCGCTTGCAAGACTTGCCGCCAGCGGATCAGTTATGTTCTGAGCAGGCTCTTCCTTAGGCTCAGACGCAGGCTCTACCTTTGGACCCTTGTATGTATTCATTCTTTTGAAATGCTCGTCCATGCAGCCCTGAACAGCCTTGATATCCTCAGGATCTTTATTAAAGAATCCTGCAATATCGTTTACGCTTCTGCCTTTCTGAAGCATTGAGGCAATAGCCGCAACACTGTGATCAACAAATCCGTCATCGTCCATAGCCAGATTTACAGTTACCTTTGCAGGCTCAACATTCTCCTGCTTTTTGTTCTTCTTTCCGAAAAGCTCGCTTACAGACATATTGAAAACGCTCTTTTTTCCGTTGCCGTTTTCATCAGCACCCTCTCTTACAGGCTGTTCAAAGCTTGCATAGTCAGGGAAGTGCTTTTCAAGTATTCTCGGAACATTATCCTTAGGCATCTCCATTTCTTTTGCTATCTCAGGAATGGAGTAGCCCTCCTTATACAAACGAACGATCTTGTCGCTTATGCTTTCATTCTTCTTTGCCAAAGCAATCAATCCTTTCAATCAATTTCCCAATACCGTGACCATTTGTAAATAAATACATTTCCGCAATAAACGTTTAAGTAATTATGAACTGTCACGGCGACACTATATATATTATACAACACAAAGCAGGTTGTGTCAATATAAAATATGCAATTTTTCTTTAAAAAGAGCAAAAAAATGAATATGGTTAAATGACTTATTATTTACATATAAATTAACAAATCACGTTCCACGAGAGCTGTTTTCAGGCAGTATAAACACCCGACCATTTAGATCTATCAGCCCCTCACGGTGCATTTTTCCAAGCTCTGTTGACAGCGCACTGCGGTCAACGCAGAGAAAATCTGCAAGCTGTTGACGGTCGAAATTTGTGGTGACAATGTGTGATCCGCTTTTCTTTGCAAGTGAAGAAAGATAAGCCATAACACGCTCTCTGATAGTCCTTGGGGTTATCACTTGTATCTTTTCGTTGAGCCTGAGATTTTTCATAGCCGTTATCTTTAGAAGCCTAGCCGTCAGCGTCGAGCTTTCCTTTATAATAGACTCAGGGGATAAAAACAGCACTGTGCATTGCTCCTTTGCGCATACGCTCACCCCCAGCGGTTCACCTGTGCAGGCATAGACCTCTCCGAAAAGCTGTCCTGCCTCTAAAGGAGCGATTATGCTCCTGCCACCCCAAAGCTCGTCACGTTCGATAAGCGCCTTGCCCTCCAGAAGTATGCCAAAATAAGCGGTCTTGTCTCCTGCGTGAAAAATATAGCTTTCCTTGCGAAAGCTTTTTATGCCACTGCCGTCAGGTCTGAGAAACTGAGCTATCTCCTCGTCGCTCATGCCTTGGAAAAGGGGAGTGCCTTTTATTATCTTGATGTATTTATTATCCATTTTATCTTCCTCATTTTTACGAAATAATTTTATGCTTTTGTTGTAATTACAACAGACTTTGTGATAAGATTATATTATAATCATAGCATAAAGTCAAGAGCTTTATGCAGAAAAAATACCAAAACTTTACGGAGGTAACCATATGATAAGACGAGTAATACAAATAGACGAGGAAAAGTGCAACGGCTGCGGAGCTTGTGCTAAAGCCTGCCACGAAGGCGCAATAGGCATGGTGAACGGCAAAGCAAAGCTTATGCGTGACGATTATTGCGATGGTCTTGGAGATTGTCTTCCAGCCTGCCCAACGAACGCCATATCCTTTGTTGAGCGAGAAGCTGCCGCCTATGACGAAAAGGCAGTGGAAGAAAACAAAAAACGCCTTGGCAAGCCTGTTTTCCATGGCTGTCCAGGCTCAATGATGAAAACCTTTGCCAAAAAGCCGGCTCCGGTAGATACTCCGTCAGCAAAAACTCCGTCACAGCTTATGCAGTGGCCTGTGCAAATAAAGCTTGTACCTGTGAACGCACCATACTTTGACGGTGCAGACCTGCTTGTCGCTGCGGATTGCACAGCTTATGCCTGCGGCAGCTTCCATTCTGACTTTATGACAGGCAAAATAACCGTCATAGGCTGTCCGAAGCTTGACGCCACAGACTATTCCGAAAAGCTTGGCGAGATAGTGAAAAGAAACAATATCCGCAGCATAACAGTAGCCCGAATGGAAGTTCCATGCTGTGGCGGAATAGAACACGCAGTAAGAAAAGTAGTCACCGACAGCGGCAAAAATATCCCCGTGGCAGTAAGAATAATCACCACAGACGGCAATGTGATATAACACAAAAGGCAGGACAAAACGTCCTGCCTTTTTCATATCTGTAGGGGAGACCTCTGGCCGCCCGCATTTTTTTTGTGTCTGATATATCTGACTGAGCGGAATTTATTCACCCTTAGCCATGACCTCAGC